>JAEEGI010009776.1_pt1 | contig 20944 bp, 17 predicted proteins | sample 8958751 | NCBI WGS metagenome assembly JAEEGI01 (sample SAMN16246545, study PRJNA631951) | gut metagenome | biome: gut microbiome; feature: rumen; material: KS-attached | host: Bos | place: Iran: Karaj | collected 2018-10 | reverse complement strand
ATTCATAAAGGAATATGGAGAACGCTTCTTCATAAAACTGCATCAGTTCGTCCTGATGAGTCTGAGCCGTCGCTTCTACCAGCAGCCCCAGGCTCTGATAGTTGGTTGCGGAGGTGCCGGAAGGGCTGCCGCAGTCGCAGCTGCAGAACTTGGCTTCGGTACCGTACTGATGAACCGTACCATCGAGAAGGCACAGGCTATAGCCGAGGCCATGCCCGAATACGAATTCTTCGCCGACCCGATCACTGACTTCAAGGAAGCGGTCAAGGAATGCGATTTGATTATCTACACACTTCCCGTCGCCCTTCCTGAAATCGCAGAGTTTTCGGCCGATGATTTTGCCAAAAAAGGAGCCTGTGACAACAAGGTGATCATGGAAGCGAACTATAAGAACCCGTCTTTCGACGGGATAGCAAGGGCAAAACTTGCCTCGGCTGACGGAATCTACATTCCAGGCGAGAAATGGCTTCTCTACCAAGCCCTTACCGGTTACCCCTTCATGACAGGCCTAACTCCTGACCTCAAAGCCATGGAGTCTGTCCTGGGACTCTAGAAGTTAACCTTAAGATACTCTTGTCCGATGGATTTGAGACAAGCCTTTATCTTTAAAACTTTTTCAGGAGAAGGGTTTTTAAACCCGTTGATATAGTTTCTCATCAGAGTCGCATTGATTCCAGCCCGCTCTGCAAATCCAGCTATGTTGATTTCAGGATGGGTCAAAAAAAATCGCTGGAGTTCAGTTGGTTCAGCCTCTGGATACTCAAAACTTTCGAAACTAACATCTGTGTCAAGGTTTCGCCAATGGATACCTTCTCCACTGAAGGTATACTTCTTACGCTCCTCTGGAGTTGCTTTCATCAAAGGCTTGTACCACAACAATGACTGACGATAGACCCTTCCATCATCGCCATGGCCATACAGCCATTCTCCGTCAAACCATATCTTCAGAATCCTATCCATCCTGTTTTAACCGAACAATTCCCTCCATCGTGAGTTTTCCAGCACAAACCTTTCTCCGTTCCAGGAAAACTTCGCCTCCCCTTCATTACCTATTACATGTACATGCATCGGCTCGTGTTCATGGCTGAAGAACATGAATAGGAAACCATACATTCTGAACAACTCCGGCATTTTTCAATCAGTTTAAGTTACACCTGCAATATAGGGAATTATTTTTAATTCCCAAAATACTTGATCAATATCCGTGGAACGGTTTTTGGTTTACCGTAAGGCAATAACACCAAAAACCGTCCGCAATGAAAAAGATAATAACACTCATAGCCGTTTCAATCCTCAGCGTGGCCGTCCTTCCGGCTCAGCCGGGCTACGGTCGGGGAGGATATCCCGGAGGCCCGTTCGGGCACGGTCGTGACTACGGCAGGGGCCATGAACGCCACAACCACCACAGTAATCTCTATGCTGGAATCAAGGCCGGTCTGACCGCTTCGCACATAAGCAGCGGAACGGGTGAGATCGATGCGGCAGGTATTAAGACCGGAACGACCTTCGGCCTTGCCACCGGATTCAATATCAGTCCGATGGCCGCATTCGAGTCCGGACTCTATTATGTCGAGAAAGGCGGGATCGGAGGGAATACCGGCGGGAAGATCATTTACGATCTCCACTATCTTGAACTGCCTCTCCTGCTCAAGGTCAACATCTTTTCGGGCCGCCAGGCGTTCTTCCAGCCGTATGCCGGAGCCTATCTGGGCATGGGAGTCGGCGGAAGGATCAAGGATTACAGGATGGAGATATCGGCCAGCTCATTCAACGACGCGAATATCCGCCGCGGTGACAGCGGACTCGCAATCGGATGCGGCGTCACGTGGTCATTCCTGCACGCCAACCTCGGCTACGAATACGGTTTTTCCGATATATGCAAGAACGGTTTCGGCGACAACCGAAACCGTGCATTGATACTCAGTGTAGGATTCGCCTTCTAGCGCTCTATCGTAGCTTCGCGGTCGGGACCGAGGGAGATGATAGTGACCGGAACGCCGAGATAGTCCTCCAGGAACTTCACATAGTCCTTGAACTCTTTCGGGAGTCCTTCTTCGGAACGGACTCCTGTCAAGTCTTTCTTCCAGCCCGGGAACTCGGTGTATACCGGCTCGATCTCGGCAGCGATATCGAACGGAACCTGGTCGGTCAGTTTGCCGTCAACCTTATAAGCGGTGCAGGCCTTGATCGTGTCGAAATCGTCGAGACAGTCGGACTTCATCATGATGAGGTCGGTAACGCCGTCTATCATCACGGTGTACTTGAGGGCCACGAGGTCCAGCCATCCGCAGCGGCGCGGGCGGCCGGTCACGGCACCATATTCATGGCCGATCTGACGGAGTCTCTCGCCCGTCTCGTCGAAGAGTTCGGTCGGGAAGGGTCCGCTGCCCACGCGGGTACAGTAGGCCTTGAATATTCCGAATACCTTCCCCACCTTGGACGGAGCCAATCCCAAACCGGTGCAGACTCCTCCGACGGTAGTGGAAGAGGAAGTTACGAAAGGATATGAACCGAAATCGACGTCCAGCATCGATCCCTGGGCTCCTTCTGCAAGGATAGGCTTTCCGGAAGCCAGAAGACCGCTGACGAAGTACTCGCAGTCCACCAGTTCGAACTCCTTGAGGAACTCGACGGCATCAAACCACTCTTCCTCGCCCGCACAGGGATCATATTCATACTTCAGACTGTCCAGGATCCTGTGGTGACGGGACTTGAGTTTGGCAAACCGGTCCTTGAAATCAGGGTACAGGATGTCTCCAACCCTCAGTCCGTGGCGTCCCACCTTGTCGGTATAGGTCGGGCCTATTCCCTTAAGTGTGGAGCCGATCTTGCCCTTGCCGGCAGCAGCCTCGTAGGCGGCATCCAGCAGCCTGTGGGTCGGGAGTATAAGGTGGGCTTTCTTGGATATGACTATCCGTCCCTTTGGCTCAATACCCATAGCGGATACATTCGCGCACTCCTCCTTGAAGGTCACGGGATCCAGAACGACACCGCTGCCGATTATGTTCACGGAACCGTCCCGGAATATTCCAGAAGGAATGCTCCTGACGACGAAACTCTTGCCGTCGAAATGGAGAGAATGACCCGCATTCGGGCCGCCCTGGAATCTTGCGACCGCCGGATAACGGCCGGCCAGCACATCCACGATCTTGCCTTTCCCTTCGTCTCCCCACTGGAGGCCAAGGACAACGTCAAGTTTTGAACTCATAGCGTATGAATATGATTTATTCGGTTAACGGATCAGAACGGAAGGTCATCGGTGGGGTTCTCGAGGGAGATGTCCACCGGCTCCTGCTGCGCGGGCTGCTGATAAGCAGGCTGCTGGTAGGCCGGCTGCTGAGGATACCCGGTCCCTGAACTTGTCGAAGGGGTCGAAGGGGCCGAAGGGGCCAAAGGGGCGGCAGGGTTTGCAGGATCCCTCTTTCCAAGGAGCTGCAGGTTGTCCACGGCGATCTCGGTAGTAAACCTCTTGTTACCGGTCTGGTCTGTCCAGGACCTTGTCCTGAGCTTTCCTTCGATGTAGACCTGGGTGCCTTTGCGGATGAATTTCTCGGCCACGTCGGCAGAGTTCCTCCAGCACACGATGTTGTGCCATTCCGTGTTCTCGCGAAGTTCTCCATTGCGGTCACGATAGCGTTCCGTTGTTGCGAGGGTGAACTGGGCCACCTTCGTCGCCCCCTGGTTGGGGTTGTTTCCATCAAGGTAACGTACTTCCGGGTCTCTACCAACGTTACCGATCAGCATTACTTTGTTCAGTGACATAAACTTGAATGTTTAGATAATTAAAAAAGCACAGGTCCGGCGAACTTTCGCCAAAACCTATGCAATTTAATGATTATTCTTGAGACCCGAAAGCGATTCGGGAGTTATTTTAGAACGGGGCGATACCGATGGACCATGTCGTGAACTCAGGCCAGTATTTCTTGTCCATAAGGTTCATCGGCGAGTACTTCGCGTATATGCTGAAATACTTGAGATTCAGCTGGAACATCGCGTCAACTGTGATTAGATTGCAGTGGACACGCTTGTATTTATCCTTCTGCTTATCCCCACCCTGTTCATACTTGTTTACAATCGAACTGCCAGTGTTGAGATTGACCACCGGACCGAGCGTGAAACCGAATCCTCCTCCGAAATCGTATGAATACAACAAGGGCGCATTTATGCTGAACACCCTTAGTTTGGACACCTTCAGAGCTCCGCCCTGGAATGGCGCTACGGAGATCCTACCGTCTTCAGCCAAGCTCATGGCGTTCCCTCCCGTCAGTCCCAGATTCCTGAAAGTGATCCCGGGTCCGAATGAGAATGTGCTGTGTCCGTGAGTTTGTGAATCAAGGGTATAGAAATAGAACTCAAGGGAATTCTGCGGATTGAAATCCAGGGGGGCCTTTGAGTTGGAAAATATCGTTCCTACTCCTACCGCGCCAACAAGCGCGCTGGAGCCGTAGTTCTTTATCTTGTGATAGAAAGGGATATCGAAATCCAAATGGACCTGGCCCTTTTCCGGCGACATCGACATAGTCTGGCTGGTCTTGACAATCACGACTGTGTCAGACTTCATGAGGATCGTATCCTTTTTCTCCTGTGCCGCTGCTATTACCCCGGCGGCAGCCAAAACCACGAATGCTAAAATTATCTTTTTCATCATATTTCCTCCTATCTGTGCTTGAAAATGACCCTCAACTCTCCTACTGTGGCCTTGCCGGTCATATATACCACTGTCACATACTTGTTTCCAGAGGCTTCCTTGACCTGATAGCCGACGTACTTGTTCCTATCCCTGTCCGCGGGGAAATGAAGCAACGCGTAGACCAGGCAGCCGTTCTCCGAATCCATTTCCTTCCCGATTGCCATCAGGGCGTCGCCCTCCAGCCAGGAAATGACTTTTTCTATCTCCTGATCCGTCGCCTGGAACCGGACGCTCCGGAAATAGTCGAGATTGTAAGGCTTCAGTTCCTTGCCGCTGACCTCGTATTCAGTGATCCTGGAAGCAGGCACGAGGGATCCGTTGAACAGGCTGTCTATCTGCAGGCCTGCCTGTGCCATGGCCGGAGCGGCCAGGACAAGGAAGGTGCCCAAGGTTATGATAAAAAACTTCTTCATCGTTTATTGTCCGAAAAATTCATTGAGTTGTTCTTCCATGCCTGTCCTGTCGGAAAGCAGGTCGGCCAGGATGTTGTCGACGTCGTTCATTACAACTTCCTTGTCCGTCACTTTCTTCCCGTCCACGAACGAGACACAGATGTTTGATTTATTATAGAGATTCACCCCGAGGGTGATTATTATCGCCAGGCTGGCGGCGAAAGCGATTATTCGGCTGATGCCCTTCGATCCCTTCGACAGGCTCAGGGACCGGTACGGCTGGTGAGCCTGCCGGACCACGCGGCCGGTGGCGAAATAGCCCATCACGGCACGGACCTCGTCATATTCAGGAGCCTGACCTTCCGGAGAGGCCAGGAAGGCCTTCAGGGCTGTCTCTTCCTCTTCCGAAAGAGTCGCCTCGAAATACCTTTCAATCATTTCATCTATCCGTTCCATCATCATTCCTGAATTTGTCCCTTAATAACTTCCTGGCCCTCGAGGCCTGCATCCTTACCGCGGCCGGCTGCATGCCGAGTTCCTTGGCAATTTCTTCGAAAGACAGTCCTTCATATTCGTGCAGCTGGATGATCTTCTTCTGCAACAAAGTTATATCCCTGTCCAACGAAGCTTCCACCTTTCGGAAAAGGGCTTCCCGCTCCAATGCCATCGCCGCCGAAGGATCGTCTTCCATGCCCACCTTGTCCAATCCTACCGTTTTCCTGCCCCTGGACTTCCTGAACTCATCGATTTCGATGTTTCTGCCAGTACGTGCAAGCAGGCCGATGGCTTCTTTCAGGCTGGATACCTTGTATTTCCTTCCCCACAACCGACAGAATGCCTCCTGAAGGGCGTCTTCCGCCTTCCACCTGTCCTTCATGGACACAAACGCCTCTGTCAGGAAATCTTCCTTCATCAATTCCGGTTCTCTACCCTAATTAACGAAAAAGTCCGGGAAGTGTAACAACCCGGACAATAAAAAACCTGAAAGCAGATTAAATGCTCGCGAAATAACCAGGGAAGAGCACCATGGTCATCAGATAGCCGATAATCGTGGAAACGATGATGCTTATCAAGCCCGGCATCATGAAACTGTGGTTCAGGAGATACTTGCCTATGACCGTCGTACCGGTCCGGTCGAAGTTGACCGTTGCGATATCGGAAGGATAGTTGGGGATGAAGAAATACCCGTATACACTGGGCAGCACTCCAAGAAGAACGGGACCGGGAATACCGAGCTGATAGGCTAGAGGCAACATCGCCACGACCACCGCTCCCTGGGAATTGATCAGGACGGAGACCAGGAAGAACACGAATGCTATCGACCATGGATACTGGGAGACGATACCGGTGAGCATCTCCTTGATCTGGTCCATATAGTTTCCGAAATAGGTATCCGCCATCCAAGCGATTCCATAGATGGCGACGACAGCTACCATTCCTGACTTCCAGACCGCTCCGGATACAGCGTTCTTCAGGTCGACCTTGCACAGCATGATCATCAACGCAGTGGCGCAGAGCATGATTATCTGGATGGCCACATTCATCTTCGGCAACCTTTGAAGTGCCTCCTTGCTTAGGATCATCTGGCAGAAAGCCAGTCCCACGATGACGAGGATTGCGGCCAGGAAGATGTAGACGGCCAGCCTGGCTTTCTTGTCGATCACCTTGTCGAGGGTGGTGGCATCGCTGCCGTAGATGTACTTGTGGATCTTGGGATCGGAAATCCTCTCCTGATATTCAGGATCCTTGTCCAGGTCCTTGCCCCTGTGATAGGAAGCCATTGCTGCACAGAGTAGACCGATGATGCAGGCAGGGATGGTGACCATCAGGACCTGCGGAATCGAAACCTGATAACCGTTGGCATTGGAGATCGTGACGAAAGCCACGACCGCAGCTGCGATCGGGGAACAGGTTATTCCAACCTGGGATGCCACGGATGCCACGGCGCAAGGCCTTTCGGGACGGATGTCCTTCTTGATGGCTATATCCACGATGATTGGCATCAGGGTATAGACCACATGGCCCGTACCTACCAGCACTGTAAGGAAGAAGGTACACAGCGGAGCGAGGATGGTTATACGCTCAGGATGCTTCCTGAGAAGTTTTTCGGCAAGCTGGATCAGCCAGTCCATTCCGCCTGAAGCCTGAAGGACTCCCGCACAGGTGACGGCTGCGATAATGATATAGATAACATCCGTGGGAGGAGTACCCGGCTTCATTCCGAATCCGAATACGAGGATGGCCAGGCCGATGCCTGAAATCGCGCCAAGGGCAAGGCTGCCGTACCTGGAACCAACGTACAGGGCTCCCAGGACTATCAGCAGTTGGATTATCATCAATGCCATATGAATAATGCTTTGTTGGTGTATCTCTATGATCAGTTTTACAAATATAGGAATAAAACCGTTAAAATCCGACCTTCGCTTGTGCCACTTTATTTCTCACAACATAATACCCCCTACCTCACAAGAAATGACTATTGAACCGGAATCGGCCCGCATCTATCTTTGTCGTACCTGAAAATAGTTACAACTAAAACTACTGGAACGAGACCTGATGGAATCGCGCACAGTCGCAAAAAAAGGTGGTGACCGGAAATGGCCACCACCTTTTCTCTTTCACTGATACAGGGATTATTTCAGATATGACGATATCCTGGAAGGAAGATCTTTCTCGGACGTCACGGTATCAGGCTTCAGGGATCCGTCCACTATGAAGAAAGCCACGGGAAGCCCGTTGGAAATGTTGTACAACGACACCAGCGGAGTCGCGGCACCACGGCTGTCACATACATTGATCCAAGGCAGGTCCTGATTCTTGACGGCACTCGCCCATGCTCCCTTGTCAGTGTCCAGGGATATCGAATAGATCTCGAATCCCTTGAAATGGTAATTCTTGTAAAGAGGCAGAAGGACATCCTGGTTGAACATCTTCTGGGATGCATCCGAGGCCTGCCAGAAATAAACCATCACCACCTTGGAATCCACATCCGATAGTTTCACCCTCGTACCGTCGATGCCGGGGAGGTCCACATCGGGGAAGCCCGCTTCACCGGCAGTCTGAAGGCGCTGCTCGATCGCAAGGATGTTCATCCTCCTTTCGGTCTCCTTGCCGAGGGAAGCGACATACTTGGAGTCAGGATACACAGTCATGAGCGAGTCGTAAACACTCCTGAACATCACTCCGTCAGTCGGCTGGCTGAACACGGGGAAGTCGTCGTTGACCTTCTGGTAGAGCACGGGTATCGCAGTCAGGGACTTGCAGTTATCCATCACGTACTTTACACGGGACCGATAATACTCCACATACTTCCTGGAAGCTGCGGGGCTGTCATCCGCGCCGACCAACCTCGACATTTCATTCATGAAGGAAGCGAATTCTTCCTCGACCTGCCTGAGCTTGGCACTCTCCTCGGATCCTTCCACGGAATAGTTGCCAAGGGTGTCGGATACCACCTTGACCCTGTCCCCTTTCTGGAGAAGGAGGGAGGCTATCTTCGTGTCGCCTTTGAAAACATATACGAATTCAGGCTGGCCTTCCTTGACCTCCATCTTGTAGGTATAGTCTCCAGATCCATCGGTCTTCAGGGTGTCCAGGACATTGAAGCCGCTGCCGGCAAGCTGCTTGACTATGACTTTGGAATCCGGAGCTCCCGCAACTGTTCCGCTGATACGCACCTTGTCAGCACAAGAAGAAGCGGCCACCATAAGGGTAACCGCAAAAAGTATGGTCCTATAATTTTTCATACTCATTGAAAATGGTTTGGGCGACTGCCTTGTTCTCTTCGTCGGAGAACTTGAGTTTCTCCTTCTTGAAATCCATGTCCGACTCGCTCTGCAGGGGTACCAGATGGATATGGGTGTGAGGCACCTCCATTCCGAGTACGGCCACTCCGACCCTCTTGCAGGGAACCGCAGCCTTCAGGGCTACCGCGACCTTGCGGGCAAATGCCCATAAACCTTCGTAGGTTTCGGGATCCAGGTTGAAGATATAGTCATCCTCGACGTTCTTGGGGATGACAAGCGTATGACCTTTTGCGAGGGGGTTGATGTCAAGGAAAGCATAGAACTCATCGCTCTCGGCCACCTTGTACGAGGGAATCTCACCCTTGGCAATCATTGTGAATATCGTCGCCATTGCTTCAGATGGATATATCGAGGATCTTGAACTTGATTACTCCCGAGGGTACATGGGCTTCAACCACGTCACCTTTCGCATGGCCCAGGAGAGCCTTTGCGATAGGGGTGGTGGCAGCCAGTTTCCCATGTGCGAAATCAGCCTCGGTCTCGCCCACGATCGTAAACTCCATGACCTGCTTCATGGAAAGGTTCTCGACCTTTACCTTGTTCAGCATCTGGACCTTATCTGTGTTTACCTGGGACTCGTCGATGATCTTGGCATTTGCCACAAGGTCCTTGAGCTTCGCAATCTTCACTTCAAGGAGTCCCTGGGCTTCACGTGCCGCATCATATTCAGCATTCTCGGAAAGATCTCCCTTCTCCCTCGCTTCCGCGATCGCCGCGGAGATGACAGGGCGCTGGGCAAGGGCCTCGGCGAGGTCTTTCTTCAACTTGTCCAGTCCTTCCTGGGTCATGTAATGGATATCTGCCATAATAATTCAAATGTTTTCCAAAATCAATAAAACAGAGTCCCGCCGTAAAAGGCGGAACCCGGTTCGTTCTTTTGCAAAGATAATAAAAATCAACTGAATTTGCTATCTTTAACGAGAAAAAGATAGAGCTATGAAAAGAATCCTTCTTCTCTCCTGCCTGATCCTGGCGTCCGTTACACTGCTTGGTCAGGAGACAGCCAAGGCGACGGTCAGCGAGGCTCCCGTCCAGCCTTCCACTGTGAAGCTGGTCTGCGGACCATATCTCCAGAATGTCAAGTCCGACAGTTTCACGGTCATGTGGATTTCAGACATTGACGCCCTCGGCTGGGTGGAACTGGCTCCTGATGACGGCACGAATTTCTACTATACGGACCGCCCGAAGTATTATGACATGACTGGGGCTGGAATCAATCCTCTGTCGAAGATACACACGGTACGCATAACCGGGCTCCAGCCCGGGACCAGATACCGTTACCGCATCATGATGAAAGGGTTGAGGGCCTTCAACGGAGAGCGTGACATCACCTTTACAAAGCCTTTCGGGGCGAATGTGTACTCCGCTAATCCTCCGGTTGTCACCACCCTGGAGGAAAGCTATGACAAACTGCATGTAGCGATCGTCAACGACGTCCACGCCGACGCAGAAGGCTTCCGGAATCTATTCAAGGACTCCCGTGGAAAATACGATTTCGTGGTCTTCAACGGCGACATGACTTCGGTCATAAACGAGGAGACCCATATGGCCGTGTACGTCCGGCCCGCTTCGGAACTGTTCGCCGACGAGACTCCCTTGTATGTCGTCCGGGGCAACCACGAGTTCCGCGGACTGTTCTCCCGGGACTGGCTCAAATGGTTCCGGACACCTACCGGTATGCCGTACTATACATTCCAGTGGGGCAAGTTCTTCTTCATCGTCCTCGACAGCGGCGAGGACAAGCCGGACAATGATATCGAGTATCAGGGGATGCTCAGCATGGACCAGTACCTCCGCGAGCAGGCTGACTGGCTCAAGGGAGTCACCCGGTCCGATGCTTTCAGGAATGCCTCCGTCAGGATCGTATTCTCCCACATCCCTCCGAGACTCAAGGGCTGGCATGGCAACAAGAACGTCTGCGAACTCTTCGTCCCGATCCTCAACGAGGCCGGTATCGACCTGATGGTTTCCGGCCACGAGCACAACTACAGCCTCTGTCCTGCAGGAACGTCCAATGCCAACTTCCCGGTTCTGATCAACGACAACCTGGAGTTGATGGTCATGGACATCGACGGCAAGACCATCAGCTTCAAGACAAGCGACCCATCCGGAACCCAGACACACAAGGGCTCTTTTCCCGTGGTAAAGAAGTAGATAAAGCCGGAAATGAGATTTGTTAGAACAATACTCCCCTTGATTGCTTTATTCCTGGCCGTCACTTTCGCAGCCGCCCAGGAGACGGACTTCCGTGCCGAAGCCAGGGCAGCCATGGCCAGGTATGAATATTCAAGGGCCATCGAACTGTTTGAGAAAGCACTCGAGACCGCAGCAGGCGATGATGCGGCCATCAGGGACCTGTCGCTCCAGAAGGCCCGCTGCCAGAAAAAGATGCTGCGCTACGATGCCGCGGCAGAGACCCTCGCCTCGGTGATGAAGCCGGGGATGCTTGATGTCGAAGTGGCCGGAGAACTTGCCGACTGCCACGTCAGTTCAGGGAAGCTGGTCGACGCCCTGAGCCTGTACAGCCTGCTCTCGATGCAGTATCCGGACAACCTGTATTTCTCGATCCAGAAGGCCTCGCTGCTGTTCAAGGTCAATGACTTCGAGGGATGTGCCGAAGAAGGGATGGCAATCTGCAGGAGGGATTCAATACCATCGATCCTGTCGCTCGTAGGCGCCAGCCTGCTCAAAATGGGCCAGGTCGATTCATCCCTCGCCTACTACCGTAAGTCCCTGCGTCTCAACCCGCAGAACCCAGGGACGGTTACCAGCATTTCGAATATCCTGCTTGGCAGGAAGGACTACGACGGAGTGATAGACTTGACAAAAGGATTCCTTGAGGAAGTTCCGGACAACCTGTCCGTGGAACAGATCCTGGGCGTAGCCTATTATCTTAAAGACGACCAGGACAATGCCTACGAGGTCTTCAAGCAGCTCCGAAAGGATGGGGACGAGTCCTATGGGACCATGTTCTATTCCGGGATGAACGCATTGTCCCTGAACAGGTTCACTGTTGCCAGGGAGTGTTTCGGAAATGCCTGGCAGATCGATTCGACAGATGCAAAGCTGGCGGCCAACTATGCGGTCTCGCTTTTCAAGGACAATATGGTGCCGAAGAATCAGATCGCTGCCAAAAGGCTGTTGCTCAGGGCAGTCGAACTGACAGACCCCGACCCAGCCCTGATGTACAAGATACACAACGGACTGGCGCAGCTATACTATAATGCATCCGATGTCAACAACGCCCTTCCCCACTACGAGAAAGCATTCTCATATTACCCTGAAGACAAGGGTCTGCTGGTTTCGATAGGTTATTGTCATGAAGTGCGCAAAGAGTACAAGGCAGCCCTCCAGTATTACGAAAGATACCTGAAGGAAGGAAAGGAGAACACTAAGAACTGGAACTTCGCCAAGCAGGCGATAGCCCACATCAAAGGCGAGCTCCATATGCAGGAAAAGCCTTAACAGCCCCGGCAGGTACGGCGGTCCAGCTCGAGCTGGGCCTTGAGAGCCTCCAGTGACCCGAAGCAGCGTTCGTCCCTGATCTTCTTCAGGAAAGTCACCTTTATGTCAAGTCCGTAGATATCTTCGTCGAAATCGAAGATATTGGTCTCGACGGTGGTGTCCTTGCCGGCATTCACGGTAGGCCTTGTCCCGATGTTGCACATCCCCCTGAAACGGCGTCCGAGGGATTCCACCTCGACCGAATACACCCCGTTACCTGGAAGCAGTTTCAGCGGCTCGTACAGTCTCATGTTCGCAGTCGGGAAACCGATCGTATGCCCCAGACGGTTCCCTGCGACCACCACTCCGAAGAGGGAATAATCATATCCCAGCATTCCGGCGGCCGTCTCGACGTCTCCGGAAGAGAGGGCCTCGCGGATCTTTGTAGAGCTGACCACTATGCCCCCCGGAACAGAAACGCTGTCTGTGCGGATGACGTCCAATCCCGATTCCACGGCCACCCTTTCGATCTGGTCCGGACTCAGTAGGTCGCTGCCGACCCTGTTGTCATAACCGATCAGCACAGCCTTGCCGCCGAAACGGCCGATGACATATTCCTTGAAATACTCTTCCGTGGTGAGGCGGCTGAACGCCCTTGTGAAGGGCAGGACTTCCACATGGTCCACACCGAGGCTCTTGAGGATCCCTGTTTTCTCCTGGAGGGATGTCAGCAGGCGGAGATTGCGGGCGTCGTCCTGGAGCACATTGCGGGGATGAGGCCAGAAGGTGACGACCATGCTTTCGTCACCCCTGTCCCTCGCTGTCCGGACAAGCCTGTCTATCACAAAACGGTGTCCGAGATGGACACCGTCGAAAAAGCCTGTTGCTATAACCATTTGACCAGTTCGAAATCCTGACGGTGAGGCAAGAGCGGATTCTTTGCATACATCCTGGTTGCGACCTGGTACATACCGGTCTTGTCAGGCACCACGTCGGTCTGGTACTTGGCGATGCCGTCATTGAACTCGACCACCTGGAACTCGTACCTTTCCTGGATGTGCAGCCTGCGCTTGTTGTCCATGGTCGCGAACAGGGTCTCAACTCCGATATCCTCGGGATCCAGGTCCCCTATATTCAGGACCACCTCAACCCTGAGACTGTTGTTCATCGAAAGACTGTATGAAGCGTCCGGCTGGGTGAGGGAAATCAGTTCGATGTTCTTCCACTCACGGCGGACCCTCTTCTTCCAGGCCGATATCTTCCGGGCAAGGCGGAAGTCATCGGAGATGACCTCTTCCGCACGCTTTGCCTGAGGAATATAGTACTGGTCACAATAGTCGGTCAGCATCCTGTTGGTAGTGAAGTTGCTGGCAACCTTGGCAACGGTGTTCTTGATGAAGCCGACCCACTTGGGAGAGAGGCCGAGTTCCTCATCCACATCGTAATATGCGGGAGCGATCTCGTTCTCGATAATGGTGTAGATCGTGGCTGAATCAAGCTCATCCTGGTACCTCTGGTCATCGTATGACCTTTCGCGGGGCAGAGCCCAGCCGGCACCTTCCTTGTAACCCTCTACCCACCAGCCGTCAAGGACGGAGAAATGCATGACTCCGTTCATGGAAGCCTTCTCGCCGGATGTACCGGAAGCCTCCTGTGGCCTGGTCGGGTTGTTCATCCAAACGTCCACGCCCTGGACAAGGCGCTTTGCGAGACGGATGTCATAGCCGGGCACGAAGACTATCTTGCCGATGAAGCGGTCCTGCTTGGAGATCTCCACGATCCTCTTGATGAGGTCCTGTCCCGCCTTGTCCGCAGGATGGGCCTTTCCGGCGAAGAGGAACTGGACCGGATGTTCCGGATCGTTGACGATGGCGTCAAGCCTGTCGAGATCGGTGAACAGCAGGGTTCCTCTCTTATACGTTGCGAAACGGCGGGCGAAACCGATGGTCAGCACGTCGTCCCTGAGGTTCTCCTTTATGGCGACGATCTGGCTGGGAGAATAATGGTTGCACAGGGCAGGATCGGAAATGATCTCCTTGACCACATTTATCAGCCTTGTCTTCAAGAATTTCCTCGTAGCCCAGATCTCTTCGTCAGGGACATTGTAGATGCCGTCGAAGCAGGACTTGTCGTAGTGATGGGTCTTGAACTCGGGGCCGAACACCCTGGAGTGGATCTTCTGCCATTCGGCCGCCGTCCATGTCGGATAGTGGACACCGTTGGTGACATAGCTGATGAAGAGTTCCTCGGGCAGGTAACCGGGATACATCCTGTTGAATATATCCTTGCTGACCTCGCCGTGGAGCCAGGAAACACCGTTCACATTCTCTGAAAGGCTGGAAGCCAGGAAACTCATGGAGAATTTCTCATTCTGGTCGAATCCGTTGGGCTTCCCAAGCGCCATCATGGTCTCCCAATCGATCTTGAGCCGCTGGGGATAGTGGCCGATATATTTCCTGAGGAGTCCCTCGTCGAAGGAATCGTGACCTGCAGGGACAGGAGTATGGGTGGTGAACAGGGAAGAAGCCCTGACCACCTCTACGGCCTCTCCGAAATCGAGATTGTCTTCCTGGATATATTCACGGAGCCTTTCAAGGCCGGTGAAAGCGGCATGGCCCTCGTTGCAGTGATATATCTGCGGGTTGATGCCAAGGTTCCTCAGAGCCCTGATTCCACCGACGCCCAGCAGCAGCTCCTGCTTGAGACGGTTCTCCCAATCGCCACCGTAAAGATGATAGGTCACCTGACGGTCCTCAGGGATGTTGGCCTCATAATCGGTATCGAGAAGGTACAGGTCGGTACGTCCCACGGCGACCTTCCAGATCCTGGCAGTGATGTTCCTTCCGGGGAAGGCCACGCTCGTGGTCATCCAGTTGCCGGCCTGGTCCAGGACCGGCTCGGCGGGAATCTTGGTGAAATCCTGCGCATCGTACTGGGCCACCTGCTCACCCTGTCCGGTAAGTACCTGGGTGAAATAGCCATACCTGTAGAGGAATCCTACTGCAACCAGGTTGACGTTCATGTCGCTCGTCTCCTTGAGATAGTCGCCGGCAAGGATACCCAAGCCTCCGGAATAGATCTTCAGGGAAGTGTCCAGACCGTACTCCATGCAGAAATAGCCGATGGTGGGGTCAGTACGCTCCGCCTTGAGTGCCATGTAGGCATTGAACTCGTCGAGGACGGCCTTGTACCTTTCCATGAACTCTTCATCCTTTGCCAGGGCCTTGAAGCGCTTGATGCTCACGATGTCCAGCAAGGCCATCGGGTTGTGTTTGGTATTGTGCCAGACCACCGGATCGATGGACTTGAAAAGGGATTTGGCGGATTCGTTCCAGCACCACCAGAGATTCTTGGAAATCGTCTCGAGTCCGGACAGTGCATCCGGAAGGTGACGGGTGACCATCACGCTCTTCCACGAAGGGTTATTGATATCTATCTTTGAATATACCATCGGTTTGTCTTTGTTAAGTTCATCTGGAAAAGCACCTCTGGACTCGATGACCTTGCCCAGGGCGATCGAATATGCTTCCTTGTAATACTGAATCTGGTTCTCCCAGAGGGCTATGGTTGAAACATCCTTGGCGGACTGCATGTAAGCCTTCCGTCCGTCCGAATCCAGGGCTGCGATCTCCTTGACCCTGTCGACCACTCCTTGAACCACCTCGAAATAATTGGAATCGTTCCTGTCCAGGATGGTGATTCCGGGATGGTCCTTCCCATAATGGTTCCTGACCCAGGTCCCGAATCCGGCGAGGCTGGTGGTCAGAGAAGGTATGCTGAACGCCAGGCTCTCCAGTGGGGTATATCCCCAAGGCTCATAATATGAAGGGAACAGGGTAAGGTCGAGTCCGACCAGGAGGTCGTAGTAAGGCTTGTTGAACACCCCGTCATTACCGTTCAGGTAAGAAGGAATGAAATAGACTTTGACGCGGCTACCCTTGGCATTGTTGAAGCCCAGTTCCCTGAAACGGCGGGTAACGACATCCGACCAGGGGTCCATCAGGTAATGGGAGGTCTGGGTCGTGTAGTCGGAACCGTTTCCGGCAAGCTTGGCCACGAGTTCCTTGTCGGCTCCGTTGTGGCCGGAAGGGATCATGATGAAAGCCTGGATGTCGCGGCCGACGGGATCGGTATCTGCCAGTTCCTTCAAGGCATCGATGAACACGTCGATACCCTTGTTGCGATACTCATAACGCCCACCGATGCCGATGAGGATGGCATCCTTGGACACCTCTTCCCCGGACATCGCAGCAGCGACCTCGATCAGCCTGGTCCTTGCGGCCTTGCGCTTCTGAATATAGAGTTCCTCCGTAGCGGGAGTGAAACTGTTCTCGAATCCGTTGGGGGTGACGACATCCACTTCCCTTCCGAGGAACTGGAGGCACTCCCTGGCCGTGATCTCGCTCACCGTAGTGAAGGCATCGGCATTCTGGGCCGATTTCTTCTCGATCGAATGGCGGGCGACGACACCGAACTGCTGTGCCTTCTGGTCTCCGTCATAAAGAGACATGGAATCATACAGGGGCAGGTTGTTGCCGGCAAGGCAACGTCCCATGACAGTTGCATGAGTTGTGAACACCGTCGCGACCGGGAGGTCGGTAGTCTTGAGATAAAGGAGTCCGGATCCGGTCTGCCATTCGTGGAACTGGGCCACGACCTTGTCGGCAGGATTGAGGTTGAACCGGTAGAAACTCTCGATCACATGACCGGCGGCATAACCGAAGAGTACGTTCTCCTTGTAATCCCAGTTACCGGTTATGGAATCCACGCCGAAGCGCTTCCAGTATTCGGTAAGGATATCATTCTGCCTGGTCAGGAACTGCTTGTAATCCACCAGGATGGCTATCGGGCGTCCGGGAACGTTCCATCTTCCTATCCTGACCCTCAGCCCTTCCGTTGCAGCCTGGACCTTCCAGAGACTGTACAGATGGTTGTCCTCGATGAAATCCGGATTGCTCTCCGTGTCCATCCAGACATCAGGTCCTATCAGGATGTGATGCTTATGAAGTTGTTGCTTCAGATACAGCGACTTTGTCGCAATGACCGTGTAGATACCACCTACTTTGTTGCAGACTTCCCAGCTTACTTCAAAGAGATAGTCAGGGTTGATAAGTTCTTTTGCCATTTAGTCTTTATCAATATTTGTCGCGACGGCATCGTCAATCCTGATGATGAAATCGCTCAGGGCGTTCATATAGTTGATAAAAGCCTCGTAAGGGGTGTTGTAAGGATTGAAATACCTGTGTACCTCCCCGTCGGAGAAGAACTTCGTGCTCATATAATAGAAATGGTCGCTCTCCTGCAGATGGCCGAAATCTTCCCAGAGGACGGCATTGTTCAGGAGCGCCAGTTTCTCGGCCTGCTCGTACAGCTTGTTGTAGGCATCCTGCTGAAGTTCGTTTCCAAGCCATGCGGTTACATCCCTTTCCTCGTCGGCCCATGAGATCGGATCCTGGACCTCGATGTCGGCGACAGCCTTGTGCTTCCTGGCCGCCCTGGTCGGGGTGGTGAACTCGAAAGTACCGTCGGAAAGGATGACCTCCGGAAGGTATCCCATGAAATCGAAGATTCCCGAAGCCTCCTTCTGGTGCTCTCCGAATGTCTCATAATCCATGAAGAGGTTGATGATATCACCCTCAGCAGCCTTGAGCCATGAGAGATACTTCTCTCCGGTCAGCGGCCAGTCCTGCCAACCCTTGTCGGAGAACCTGAAAGCGATGTCATCGCTGAGAGAATAGTTGCGGAGCAGGACCTTGAGGTGCTTCTGAAGAGGATCGGTATAGATGTAGTCCGGACTCTTCCAGCCAAGGATATGGCGTGCGCCTTCGGTGAGCATCGTCTTGAAGCCGAGGTCGTAGACCTGCCTTCCGATGGTATCGGAATAGATGAGCTCAGTGTTCCTGAAAGCAGTGGGAGTGACTCCGAAATGGTCCTCGATAGCCTTGACATGCTTCTCCACCTGATGCTTGAACTCGCCTTCGTTGGCAAGTGAGGCAAGGGAATGGTAATAGGTCTCGGCGAGGAATTCCACGCATCCCGTCGCAGCCAGTGCCTTGAAACTCTCGATCACCTCAGGCTCATACCTGTCGAACTGCTCGAGAGCCGAACCGGTGATTGAGAATGTGACCTTGAAATCTCCCCCGTGCTTCCTGATGAGGTCGAGCAGGAGCCTGTTCATGGGAAGGTAGCACTTCTGAGCTATCCTGTGAAGGATGGTCCTGTTGGCGAAATCATCATAGTAATGGGAGTCCTTGCCGATATCGAAGAATCGGTACAACCTCAACCTCGTAGGCTGATGGACTTGGAAATATAGACAGATACTCTTTTTCATGACTGACTATTTAATGACGGATTCATAAACTTTCTTCATCTTGGCAGTGGCGATGTTCCACTTGAGCCTGTTGACCTCGTCGTAACCGGCCTTGGCCGAGAAATCGGCAAGGGCAGGATACTTGAGGAGGGCGTAGATGTCGTCCGCCATGGCGTCGACATCCCAGAAGTCCACCTTGAAGGCGTACTTGAGCACCTCAGCCGCACCCGACTGGTTGGAAATGATGGAGGGGACGTTCGTCCTCATGGCCTCCAGGGGAGATATGCCGAAAGGCTCCGACACCGAGGGCATGATATAGACATCCGACATTGCGAACATCTTCTGGACCTCGGCTCCGCGCAGGAAACCGGTGAAATGGAAACGGTCGGATATTCCCAGACGGGCGGCGTGGCGAATGCAGCGGTTCATCATGTCTCCGCTTCCCGCCATCACGAAACGCACGCCGTCGGTCCTCTTGAGGACCTTGGCGGCAGCCTCGATGAAATATTCGGGACCCTTCTGGAAGGTAATCCTGCCGAGGAAGGTGACGACCTTGTCACGGACCCCGCGCTCGACCTTCACATTCTCACGGCCGCTGAAATCCACGGCATTATGGACGGTGACCACCTTGTCAGGAGAGATACCGTACTTGTTGATCACGATATTCCTGGTCAGGTCGCTCACGGCTATGACCTTGTCAGCCGCCATCATTCCCCTCTTCTCGATATCGAAGACCCTGCTGTCGATCATGTCCTCGGTACCGCGGTCGAAGGACGTGGCATGGACATGGACGACCAGCGGCCTGCCGGTGAGCTCCTTGGCGGCTATTCCGGCCAGATAGGTCAGCCAGTCGTGGGCGTGGATAAGGTCGAACTCATCCTTGTGCTCCATCGCGATCGTACCGCCTACCATGGCATACCTTGCAACCTCTTCCAGGAGGTTGGATCCGTACTTGCCGGAGAAACGGTATTTCGCCCCGTAGATCTTGTAATCGGACTGCTCGCGAAGTTTCTTCTCAGCCTCGACCAGTTCATAGAACTCATCGGGATCCGCGTAAGGGATCATGTTTGAACCCACCCTCACGAATTTCACCTTGTCCAGGAACTCGTCGACCGATGAACTCACGGCCTCGACGGCGACGTCGCTCGCATTGATGATCTGGGCCACGCTCTGGTCCTCGTCACCGGATGCGGAAGGCATTACGAATATTGTATCAACGCCGTTGTGGGCCAGTCCCTTGACTATTCCGTAGCAGGCAGTACCCAGACCGCCGGCGATATGGGGAGGAAACTCCCAACCGAACATCAGAACTTTCATATCCTACTTGTATTTGGCGATGAAATAATCAACCATCAGGAGGGCCGAGGTACTGAGCGCGGAGGAGATGGCTCCGTGGGGCTCATGGGGCGGATCACCGTCATAAAGCTCCGAGAATGCACCGACTCCGTGCTTGTTGAGATCCTCGTAGAATCCCTCGACCAGCCATTCGGCCTTCTTGACGAACGAAGGGCCCTTGAACCTGCATCCCACCCAGATGTCAGGGGCGAGAAGGAAAACCCGGGTGCTGCCACCGTGATAGGCAAGATCCCTCTCGTGCTGGGATCCCTCATAGACACCTTTATAATCCACGCTTCTCGGAGAAAGAGTGCGGATTCCGCGCCTTGTGACAAGCTCATTCTCAATGACATGAAGCACCGAGCTGGCAACCTCCGGCTCAACGGGCATGTCCTCCTCGAGCAAAGCGTAAATCATGTTGGGGCGCACTTCGAGATGCTGCCCGGCATTATCCACATAATCGGCCAGGTAACCGGCCCTCGCGTTCCAGAAAGTCGGCTGGTAATTCTCCTTGACCAAAGCCTTGATCCTGGACCACTCCTTGACAAAAGCGCCGTCAGGATCCCCGTACTTGGTTTCCATGTCCAGGGCAAAAGCGATCGAATGATACCACAAAGCGTTGGTTTCCGCTTGATAGCCAGCTCTTTCCGTGACAGGTCTCCCGTCTATGTAAGCGTTCATCCACGACAAGGCCCAGCCCTCAAGCTGTGCCCAGAGCAGGCCATTGGGCTGCATGGCCACCTCCGCCCTGTGACCGGGCAGATAGCTTTCCAATATTCCCTTGACGACAGAACCGTATTTGGCCCAGACTTGCCGGGGATCAGCCCCGAAGCTGACATATTGCCTTAGAGCTCCCGCGAGTCTCAAGGGAGCCTCGACCTGGGTTGTCCTGTGGAAGAGTCTCTCCTGCTCGTCGGCGATCAGGTTGTCAAGGATCTCCTCAAAGGAAGCCTTGTCGCCAGTGGCG
>JAEEGI010009769.1_pt1 | contig 20951 bp, 16 predicted proteins | sample 8958751 | NCBI WGS metagenome assembly JAEEGI01 (sample SAMN16246545, study PRJNA631951) | gut metagenome | biome: gut microbiome; feature: rumen; material: KS-attached | host: Bos | place: Iran: Karaj | collected 2018-10 | reverse complement strand
CAGCTGGGCCGCCAGCGTCTTGTTGTGGGCCAGCACCAGCGTGGGCTTTTGCACCCGCTCGATGACCTTGGCCATCGTGTAGGTCTTGCCCGAGCCGGTGACGCCCAGCAGCGTCTGCTCGCTCAGTCCCAGTTCCACGCCCCGGGCGAGCGTGTCGATCGCCTGCGGCTGATCCCCCGCCGGGGAGTATTCGCTTACCACATGGAATTCTGCCATGATTTCCTCCGGGAACGCCGCGTTATGGGCGGCAGGTTCAAAAAGCCGGAAAATATTATATCACTCCGGACGGCTGTGTACAATCCTTTCCGGCGGGATTCCGTCCGGAGAGCGCGGCTCCGAGGCGGTTTTTTCCGCGCGGGAGGCTTGTGCCGGCACGCCCCGCGGCTTATAATATACCAGACGGAATATCGGACGGGATCACCTCCGGCATTCCGCGCAAAAGGGGGGAACGGCGTTGACGTTCGGCGAACTGAGCCCGGGGAGAGCGGCCGTGGTGGGCGGCGTGAACATGGACATATGCGGCCGGCCCGACCGGTCGCTGATCCCGCGCGACTCCAATCCCGGCCGGGTCCGGCTCAGCCCGGGCGGCGTGGGGAGGAACATCGCCCACAACCTGGCGCTGATGGGCGTGGAGACGAGCCTGATCACCGCGCTGGGCGGGGACTTCTATGCCCGGCAGATCGAGGCGTCCTGCGCCGAGCTCGGCATAGACCTGAGCGGGGCGGTCCGCGTCCCGGGGGAGAACACGTCCGTCTACCTGTATATTGCCGACGCGGACGGAGATATGGCGCTGGCGATCTCGGACATGGAGATCTGCCGGCACCTTTCTCCGGAGGCTCTCGAGCCGCGGCTCGGCCTGCTGGAGAGCGCCGGCGCGGTCGTGCTGGACGCCAACCTGCCGGCCGAGAGCATCCGCTTTCTCTGCGAGCGCCTGAAGGCGCCTGTTTTCGCGGACCCGGTAAGCGTTGCCAAGGCCGAAAAGCTGCGCGGCGTGCTCGGCAGGATCGACACGCTCAAACCCAACCGGGCGGAGGCTGAGCTGCTCTCCGGAGTAACGATCCGCGACCGGAGCGATCTGCGCCGGGCGGCGGAGGCCCTTCTGTCCGCGGGGCTTCGCCGTGTATTCATCTCGCTGGGAGCGCAGGGCGTGTATGCCGCGGATGAGAACGACCGGCAGCTGTTTCCCGCCATGGGCGCGCTTCCGGTTAACACCACGGGCGGCGGAGACGCCTTTATGGCGGGGCTCGTGTGGGCCGCTCTCCGCGGAGCGGATCTTTCCGGCAGCGCCCGTGCGGGGCTCGCTGCGGCCGCCGTCGCCCTGGAGAGCGAGGAGACGGTCAATCCCGCCATGAGCGGAGCGGCTCTTATGCGGCGCATGGAACAGAACATAGAATAAAGATAATACGGAGGACAGGGATCCATGGAATTCAACACTCATCTGGATACGGCGGAGGAAGTGTCCGATGCGCTGGCGGCCGGACGGCCCGTCGTGGCGCTCGAAAGCACCATCATCTCCCACGGCATGCCGTACCCGAAAAATGTGGAGACCGCGCTGCGGGTGGAGCAGACGGTCCGCGACAACGGCGCCGTGCCTGCCACGATCGCGGTCATCGGAGGACGGCTGAAGGCCGGGCTGAGCCGTGAGGAGATAGAATATCTGGGAAGGACCGGACGGGGCGTGGCCAAGGCCAGCCGGAGAGACCTTCCCGCGCTGGTCGCGCGCGGCGCCGACGGCGCCACTACCGTGGCCACCACCATGATCATCGCGCATATGGCCGGGATCAGCGTTTTTGCCACCGGCGGCATCGGAGGCGTGCATCGCGGGGCTGAGGTGACGATGGACATCTCCGCCGACCTGGAGGAACTCGCGCACACGCCCGTGATGGTTGTGTGCGCCGGGGCCAAGGCGATATTGGATCTCGGCCTTACGCTGGAATATCTGGAGACCCGCGGCGTTCCGGTGATCGGCTTCGGAACGGACGAGCTGCCCGCGTTTTATACCCGAGGATCCGGCTTCGGCGTGGATTACCGCGCGGACACGCCCGAGGAACTCGCCGCCATGTTCCGCGCCCAGCGTGAGCTGGGCTATCCGGGCGGGATGCTGGTGACCAATCCGATCCCGGAGGAATATGCCATGGACAAAGCGGTGATCGACGCCGCCATCGAGACCGCTCTCGCCGACGCGAAGGAGCGGGGGATCCGCGGCAAGGAGACCACGCCCTTCCTGCTGGCCCGGGTGGTGGAGCTCACGGGAGGAGACAGCCTTGAGAGTAATATCCGCCTGGTGCTCAACAATGCCCGTGTGGCCGCGCTGACGGCCGCCGCCCTGAGCGGAAAATAACGCGGAGGAAAGCGCGATGATCGCCAATTACCACACGCACACATTCCGCTGCGGGCACGCGGAAGGGGACGAGAGCGAATATGCCCGCGCCGCGGCGGACAGCGGGTTTGAGATCCTGGGCTTTGCCGACCACACCCCTTACGATTTCTTCGATTTCGGACCGCGGGACCGGCCCATGCGCATGAAGCCCGAAGAGCTGGAAGGATATGCCGAGTCGGTACGCGCCCTGGCCGCGGAGTATTCCGGCCGGATGGAGATCCTGCTCGGCGTGGAGGCGGAGTACTATCCGAAATACTTTGACCGCCTTTTGGAGCTTCTTCGCGCCGCCGGAGTGCGCTACATGATCCTGGGGCAGCACTTCATCGGCAACGAGGTCGGCGAGGCGTACTGCGGCCGGCCCACCGACGATGAAACAGTACTCGACCGGTATGTGTCGCAGTCCGTGGAGGCCCTGCAGACCGGCCTCTTCACGTATTTTGCCCACCCCGACCTGATCCGGTTCACGGGCCCGTCCGACGTGTACGAACGGCATATGCGCCGGATATGCCGGGCCGCTGCCGACGCCGCCGTTCCGCTGGAGATCAACCTGCTGGGTCTGCGAACCGGGAGAAACTACCCCGACGAACGATTCTGGGCGCTCGCGCGCGAGGAGGGGAACATCGCGATCCTGGGCTGCGACGCTCACGCGCCGAAGGACGTATGGCATCCGGACGTCGAGGAAGAGGCCCTGCGGCTGGCGGAGAAGTATTCTCTTCCGGTCCTGCGCACGGCGGAACTGCGGGATCTGTAAAAAAGGAGGGGCGAACGTGGGACTTGTGATTCACGATCTGACGCCGGAAGCATGGGAGACTGTGCGCCGGGATTATCCCGGATGGACCGTGGTTTCCGACACGGGGACCATTCGCCCCTGCACGGGATGCTTCGGCTGCTGGAACCGGACGCCGGGGGAATGCGTGATCCGGGACGGGTATGAAAACATGGGCGAGCTGATCCACAGGGCGGACCGGGTGACCGTGATCAGCCGCTATACCTTCGGAGGATTTTCCGGTTTTGTCAAGAATGTCTTCGACCGCTGTCTGGGCTATGTGCTGCCGCAGTTCGAGGTCGTCGGCGGAGAGACCCATCACAAAAAGCGCTACGAGGAAAACAAGCCCTTCACCTTTGTCTTCTACGGCGCCGCCCTGAGCGAAGAGGAAAAGAACAGCGCCCGCCGCTATGTCAAGGCGGTGTGCGCCAACATCCGCGGCCATGTCCGGGAGGTGCGGTTTGCTGAGAACGGACCCGCCGCGCAGAACGCGCCGCGCCCGGCCCCTTCCGCGGAAGGAAAGGTCCTGCTTCTCAACGGCAGTCTCCGCCATAAAACAGGCAACTCCGCGGTATTTGCCCGAAAGCTGGCCGCACGGCTGCGGCGGGAGACGCGGAGCGAGGCGGTCGCCCGTTATCTCGGAGGGTTCTCCGAGCTTCGTCCCGCGCTGGAGGAGAGCACAGATCTGGTGCTGTGCCTGCCTCTGTATGTGGACGGACTGCCCTCCCAGGTCATCCGGTTCATGGAGTGGACGCTCGGGGAGTACCTCGGCGGGGCGAAACGGGTGTATGTGCTCGCAAACATGGGCCTGTACGAGAGTTCTCAGCTCACAAACCTTTTTGAGGCCGTCCGTCAGTGGTGCGCTGCTGTGGGCTTTGCGTACTGCGGAGGGCTGGGCATCAGCGCCGGGGAGCTGCTCGGGGTCCTTTCGGAGAGCCTGCCCTTCGGCGCAGGCCCTTCCAGAGCGACTGCCCGGGGAGTGGCCCGGCTGGCGAAAGCCATAGACGCCGCAGACCGAACGGAGGACATCTTCGCCGAGCCCACCGCCTTTCCCCGGCGGCTGTACATCCTTATCGCCAACCGGAACTGGAACCGCACGGCCCGCAAAAACGGCATCCGCCCGCGGGACCTGTACCGGCGGCTGTGAGCAGACAACAAAAAGAAAACAGAATGCACAGGAGGACGGATAATCATGGCGAACTTTGATTTTATCGGCAATCGTGTCTTTGACGATCTCATCAGCTCCTTCGCGCCGCTGGGTCCGCAGACGCTCTTCAACAGCGACAACCCCTTCATGGGAACGCCGCTGGATACCGGAGCAAAGGTCCTGCCCAACGGCGACGTGCACTTCGGCTTCTACGCCCCCAACGCCGGCAGCGTGGAGGTCTCTTTCGGCCTGAAGCCGGAAGAGCCGCTGAAAATGGAAAAGGGCGACGACGGCGTGTGGCGCGCGACCCTGTCCTGGGATCCGCTCTTCTGCGGTCCCAAGGCCTTCGTGTTCCTCATCGACGGAGCGGAGGCAGTGAGCCCCTACTGTCCCCAGTATTACAGCCACGGAAAAGCCATCAACTTCGTGGAGATCCCCGATCCCAACGCGCCTTTTGTGCTGATGCGCGATGTGCCCCACGGGACGCTGGCCGCCGAGTACTATTGGTCGGACGCCTTCAAAGCCGAGCAGAAATGCTGGATCTATCTCCCGCCGGAATACTATAAGGGCGGAGAGTACCCGGTGCTCTATCTCCAGCACGGCGCGGGGGAGAACGAGACCTCGTGGATCTACGACGGGCGCGTCAACCACATCATGGACAACCTGATCGCCGACGGGCTGATCGAACCGTTCATCGTCGTGATGAACGACGGCATGCAGCGCGCGGAAGGGGAGACCATTTTCGACTCCGGACGGGGTCTTGCCCGGTCGCTCATCGACAGCTGCATCCCCATGATCGAACGCAAGTACCGGGTCATCGGCGACAAATGGCACCGGGCGATCGCCGGCTTCTCCATGGGCTCGGTGCAGGCAAGCGTCATCGGACTGAAAAACACCGACGTGTTCGCCTGGATCGGCCTTCTCAGCGGCTTCATGCGCCGGGTCGGCCCCGGGATGGATACGGAGCGTTCTTTCGAGATCAACGACCACCTGCGCGTCATGGAAGACCGGGAGAGCTTCGAGAAGAGCGTGGCGCTCTATTACCGCGCCATCGGCTCGCTGGACGCCCACCGCGAGGCCTTCGACATCGACGATGAGATCTGCGCGGAGAAGGGGTTTTCCGATTACGCCAACGTCGTCCGAAACGTGGTGGAAGGCTATCCCCACGACTGGTCGGCTCTGCGCATCATATACCGGGATTTCGCGCTGCGGCTTTTCCGCTGACGGGAAGGAAACGCCCCGGCCCCGTCGTTTTCGGAAATAACGTTTCGGAACAAAATAATTAAATTGACAGGAAACGGTTAGCGGCATATAATGCAGATAACCGAATACAAGTGAAGGTACGCCCTTCGCCGGGCGTTTAATAAGGAAACGGGTGAGAATCCCGTGCGGAGCCGCCGCTGTGATGGGAGAGCGGACGCGGAACATGTCACTGGACAGATGTCCGGGAAGACCTGCCGATGCGATGACCCCTGAGCCAGAAGACTTGCCTTCACCGATGCCGATCCCCCCTCTGCGGACTTTCGGAGCGGGGGCGTGTATCGTTATTTCTTCGGGCAGCGAAAACGGGCTGCCGCCGCTGAATAAGCGGCGGCAGCCTTTATGCTTTCCCGGCCGGACGCGGAGGCCGTCGCGTATATGCGGCCCCTGATGAAGGATGTCGACGCCTTCCATAAGCAGAAGCTTGTAGAAAGCGGCATGACGCTGATCGAGTACGACGACGAATTCTACGACAGCGTTCTCGCGCTGGAAGGAGTGCGGGCGCTTCGCTACTACATCAATAAAAACCAGAGCGCCGGACTCGGCGCCCTGCTCACGGAAGAACTGAACAGATAAAACCGGGAACAACACCCCGGCAGCACGAACGGAAGGCCCGTATCCGGGCCTTCCGTTTTTCTCAGCGCGTACGGATCGCAAATCCGTGTTGTGGAGGGGGAGGAGAACGTGCTATAATCGCAGCACGATCACTTTTCGGTCAGAAGGAGAAGAATGCCGTGAAAGCCCTTTTTCAGGCGATGTGCGTCGCGCTGATCGCCGCGGCCAGCGTCGTATATATGCGAAGAAACCGTCCACTGCGCCGGAAGGCCACGCGGGGACAGTATATGCTCGCGTTCTTCCAGATCGTTTTGTGCGGCTCCTACTTTGTGCTGTGCCTTTCGGATTACCTTGCGGTCCGAACGGGGCCCGACCGGGCAAGGATGATCTCGGATGCGATCTATATCCTGATGTTCCTCACCCTGGGGGTGTATTCTCTGCTCCTCTCCCGCCTGAGCAGCGACATGTACATCCGGGGCACTCTGGCGGTCTTCGCGGTGCTGACGGCGGCGCAGTGCTTTGTTTTCCCCGAGGAAGCACCGGGCACAGCCGGCAGGATCGCCGCGCAGGCCGGAGGAGCATTGGCGGCCGCCGCCTTGGTCGCCGCCCTGCTCAGGATACGAAGCGCTTCTTTTGTCCGGATGTGCCTGATCGGGATCATAGCGCTGGAGCTGGGCGTCGCGGTGTGGAACCTGCTCTCCTCCGTCCGGATATCCGCTGACGAACCCCGGCGCTACGCAGCCTTCTTTATGAGAACGGCTCTGTTCTCCACGCTGGCTCTGGACTACAGGGTCTGGCTGGACCGCCGCGGGATACCGCTGCACGGGGAGAAGACGGCCGTCCCCTGAAAAACGGAGCCGACAGAAAAAGCAGCCCGTGCTCCGACGGGCTGCTTTTTCTGTGTAATTTCGGGCTTATGCCGCGGGATCGAGAGCCTCAACGGCGCCCTCCACAGCCTCTTCCACGGCTTCCTCCACCGTGCCGGGCAGAGCCTCGCCTTTCTCGGCGGCCTCTTTGGCTGCCCGCGTCACGCAGAAGCTGCACGGATCGGTGTGGTGTCCCTGAGCGACCTCCTCCAGAGCTCCGGAGGCGACGGTGTTGGAGTTCTTCAGCGCCTGGCAGTCTTCATAGTAGTGGTACTTATAGCCGTACTTGGTGAAATAGACCAGATCCTCGCTGGTCCAGCCGTTCTCCTCGGCCTCCTGGAGCACTTCGTTCACGGCGTCCTGAGTGACCGGGTGGTAGTCCGCGCTGGCGGCGGATGCGCCGATGAACACGACGGCCAGTACGGCGGCGACGATCTTCTTGGTTTTCTCGTCGATTTTTTCGCTGTTGCGGATCAGGATAATGGCCAGCGGCGCGAAAATGACACCCGCCATGATCACGCCCAGCTGGTTCCACAGGAACTGTACCACGGGGCTGTGAGACTTGGTGGGATGGATGTGGTTGGCCTTTTTCCACAGCTGCGCGGCCAGCACCACCAGCACGCCCGCGACCACGATGTCCACAACGCATTCGGTGACGCAGTTCATGAACAGCATACGCACCGCGCCGAAGGGAAGATTCAACTCGCCGATCGGCGGCAGATACATGGCCACAGCGGCCAGCGCCCACAAAACGAAAGCGCCGACACGCAGAAGAGCGGTGTTTTTCTTCTTGCCGGTCTCCTGCTCCTCAAGCTGAGCGGCGGCGGCCAGCAGCGTGGCGGAGGTGGGTTTTTTCTTCTCCGCCGGAGCCTTCGGTTCGCTTTTTTTATTGTCTGCCATGGTAAAACCTCCTTTTACCCTTTGCCCTCGATTGTGTGCATAATTATAGCAGGGAGCGGTTTAAAACACAATATCCTGTGCCAAGAATCTTGTCCCGGCACAAAAAAGATGTGGTTGAAAAACAGGGTGTGCGATAGTAAAATATAATAGCAAAACTGTAAATACGATCACACGGCATAATATAACGAAAAGGAGAAGCGACATGGAAATCACCGATATTCTCGACCAGGAAACTCTCGACGCCATTTACGCGGACGCCGCCGCATCCGGCATCAGCGCCTCTGACGTCAAGGCCGTTCTCGGCACTCTCACCGACGACACCCGCGCTCCGTCCCGTTCGGCCAACTCTCAGGGCGAGCTGATGAGTCTGCTTGATGACGACAAGGACGCGGTCGTGAACGACATCGCCGACGCCACCGGCGTGGAACGCGGAAAGACCGGCACCATCCTGATGCTGGCGGCGCCGTTCCTGCTCAAGTATCTCTTCAGCAGCGGCTCCGCCGGAAACTCCGGCTCCAACATGAATCTCATGCTGCCTCTGCTGATGGCGCTGATGGGCGGCGGCCAGCAGCAGTCCTCCGGCATGGGCCTGCTCGGCTCGCTGCTCGGCGGCGGTCAGCCCAAGCCCCAGCAGAGCTCCCTGCTCGGCGCCCTTCTCGGCGGCGGACAGCAGCAGTATTATCAGCAGTCGCCGTCCAATTCTTTGTTCTCCAGCCTGCTCGGCGCCCAGCCTCAGCAGAACTACTCCCACAACTCCACCACCGCGCTCCTGAACTCCCTGATGGGCAGCCAGACCCAGCAGCAGGTGCAGGCGCAGCAGGTGCAGCAGAGCGGCCTGCTCGATCTGCTCAGCGGGAACAGCGCCCAGCCCCAGGTCCAGCAGCCCCAGCAGAGCGCCGGAGGCGGCCTGCTCAGCGCCCTGTTCAACCTTTTGGGCGACAACTGACCGCAAACAGAGCCTTCGAAAAGAGGTTTTCCGATGGAAACAGGCAACAATCGGCCCCAGGGCCATAAAAAGAAAGTCGGCCAGGGCAGCGTCAGCGTCGGCAAGACCGAAAAGGTCGAAACCGGTCACGGGCCCGTAGGCTCCGGACAGAGACCGTCCGCGCCTCAGGGCGGACGTCCCTCCGGATCGGGCCGCGCCGTCCGCCGGGCGGCGGGCGGAGGCGGCTCCACACTGCTGCTCCTGGTTCTGGCGTACCTGCTGCTGCGAGGCTGCGGAGGTTCGGGATCGGCGCCGATCTTTACAGACGATACCGGAACGGCCGATTCTCAGATCGTTACCGTCACCCAGGCGCCCGCGCCCACCCAGGCGCCCGCCGCCGCGACCCCGACTCCGACTCCGAAACCCACAGCCGCGCCCTCCAATGTGACGGCAGCCGTCCGCCCCAAACGCTACACTCCCCATAAGGGCGACAGCGTAACGATCATGGTGTATATGTGCGGAACGGACCTGGAGTCCAACTACGGCATGGCCACCAGCGATCTGCAGGAAATGGCATCCGCCAACATCGCCGACAACGTCAATATCCTTGTGGAGACCGGCGGGTGCAGGATGTGGAAGAACAAGATCGTCTCCAACAGCACCAACCAGATCTACAAGGTCGAGACCGGCGGCGTGCGCGCGCTGGAGACCAAGCTGGGCAAAAAGGCGATGGTGGAGAGCTCCACGCTCACCGAGTTCATCAACTACTGCAAGACCAACTACCCAGCAGACCGGAACATCCTGATCTTCTGGGATCACGGCGGCGGATCCATCTCCGGCTACGGATACGACGAGCTCTATAAGAGCGCCGGATCCATGGACCTGGCCGAGATCAGCGCCGCGCTCAAAGCCGCGGACTGCACCTTTGACTGGATCGGCTTCGACGCATGCCTGATGGCGACGCTGGAGACAGCCCTGGTGTGCAACGACTACGCCGACTATCTGATCGCCTCCGAGGAGTCCGAGCCGGGCACAGGCTGGTACTACACCAACTGGCTGAACATGCTCAGCAAGGACACGGCCGTCGACACGGTCACTTTGGGCAAAAAGGTGATCGACGACTTTGTGAGCACCAGTCTGCAGTCCTCCGCCCGTTCGCAGGTCTCCCTGTCGATCATCGATCTGGCCGAGATGCAGGGCACGGTGCCCCCGGCGCTCAACAGCTTTGCCACCTCCACCACGGCCCTGATCAAAGGCAATCAGTACAAAACGGTATCCTCCGCCCGCGCCGGCGCGCGGCAGTTCGCCAGCTCGAGCCGCATCAACCAGATCGATCTGGTCCACTTCGCGCAGCGCCTGGGTACCGCGGAGGGCAATGCCCTGGCCAACGCTCTGCTCGGCTGCGTGAAGTACAACAAAACCAATATTTCGAACGCCAACGGCGTGTCGATCTATTTCCCCTATGAGTCCACCGGCGCGGTGAAGACCGCCATCTCCACCTATAATCAGGTGGGCATGGACGCGGATTACACAAAGTGCATCTCCAGCTTCGCCTCGATGGCCGGCAGCGGCCAGATGGCTTCTTCGGCCGGCAGCTACGGCTCGGCCTTCGGCGGAGACTCCCTGGATATCGGATCGCTGCTCAATGCCTATCTGGGTGGGGGATCTTCGCAGCAGTCCAACTCGGGCAGCTATTCCTCCTTCGGCGCCTCGCCGCTGGAGGCCCTGCTGGGCGGCGGCTCAGGCTTCGGCGGGAGCGGGAACTCCGGCTACGGAAGCTCCTCTTCCACGGGCATCGACATGAACAGCATGATGCAGCTTATCGGCGCGCTGGCCGGCGGCCGCAGCATGCCCGCCGATATGGACTGGTTCGACACGGACACGGTGGCCCAAAACGCCGAATATCTTTCCTCCGTCTATATCGATCCCGCGGACATCACCCTCACGATCCGCCCCGACGGAAAGCGCGTGCTCTCCCTTACCGCGGAGCAGTGGGAACTCATCAACGCCGTGGAGCTGAACGTCTATGTTGACGACGGAGAGGGCTTCATCGATCTCGGCCTGGACGACACGTTCGAGTATGACGGGAACGACCTGCTGCTGGACTTCGACGGGACCTGGCTCACCGTAAACGGACATATCGCCGCCTATTATTCCGACACCAAGGCGGGCGACGAGTTCAGCACCGGCCACATCCCGGCGCGGCTGACCAGGACGGTGGACGGAACGACCTTCACCCAGCTCGTCTACCTCGAGGTCGCGTTTGACGATGAGGGCAACGCCGAGATCACCGGCGCTCGGCCCATGTTTGAGGAAGGCTCCGACACGGTCGCCAAGGGCGGCATCACGATCGGAAAGGGCGACGTGCTGGAGTTCCTGTGCGACTACTACAGCCTCGACGGCAGCTTCGACAGCACCTGGACGATGGGCGAGCCGCTGAAGGTCGGCGCCGAGGGTCTCTCGCTCGAGTATCTGGCGCTGGAGAACACGAACATCAGCGTCACCTACCGCCTGACCGATATCTACGGCAACCATTTCTGGACCCCGGCCTGGGACTACTGAGCCGGAGGACATAAAAAAGGAAGACCCGCCTGCGGGTCTTCCTATGAGCGGGTCGGCTTTGTCGACCCGCTTCGATTGAGACCCGCTTCGCTGGGCTCTCAATCGAGAGTGCTCGCGCAATCGCACGCGGCGTCGCACCGGAGCCGCCGCGTTTGGTCGGCGCGAGGGCTCACGTTGCTCGCCTTATGGTGTTTTTGAGGCGGCGAAGCTGCCTCAAAAACAGACCATGACCCTATTCGCCGCTCAGCGGCGAGCTCTGCGAGGCTTTTTCGACAGTCTGAAAGGAAGACCTATTTGAGGGTCTTCCTTTTTTTCTGCTTTGCCGGTTTACTCGTTGATCGATACGTCTCCGCTGACCGTATAGGTCTCTATACGGGGCTCTCCGTCCAGGCCCTTTACCGAGCCGCGGATATTGCCGCTGACCGTGGAGACAGTCATGGAATTGACCTTGATCGAGCCGAACCAGACGTCGCCGCTCACGCTCTCGATCGTCAGAGAATCGAACTTGCTGTCGTACACGCTCGTTTCTCCGCTGACAAGGGAAAGGGTGACGGAGGCCTCGGGGATGTCCACGTCGCTCATGCTCAGCTCTCCGCTCGCTGAGGAAAGCTCCAGGGTCCCCGCAAAGTCTTCGGGAAGCCAGATCACCGCGTAATCGTTCCAGTCCTCTTTGGAAAAGCGCGCGCCGGAGCCCGGGACGGAGTCCTCGGTGATCGTCAGCACATTCCCTTCGCGCTTCACCGAAACGCTCGAACCCGCGCGGCCCGAGACGCTGATCTCCAGCCGCTCGTCGTTGCTGCTCTCATATACGCGCAGCGCGGAGGAGAGCATCTCGGCCCGGATCTCGGTGACGCCGCCGTCTTCCGTTTCGTAGAGCGTCCGGTAGTCTGTGGAATCGGGGCGGTAATCCCGGCCCATAACGGCGTCGATGATGATCCCCGCGGCGATCAGGATCACCGCAACGGCCAGAAGCAATACCATGGTCGATCTTTTCATACAAAATCCTCCGACGTCAGTGGGCGTCCGCTTCTTTTTTGAGCTCGTAGAGCAGTGTGAGCGCTTCTCTCGGCGTCAGACTGTCGGGATCTACGCCGCGCAGCCGTTCGATCAGCGCCGTGCCGCCCATATCGGTGAGCGTGACCTGCCCGTCGTCCGCGGGAGCGGCGGGAACGGAGGGCGCCGCTCCCTGGGCCGTCAGCTCCTTCAGGTGGGCCGAAGCGGCGCGGATCACCGCATCCGGGACGCCGGCCAGCTTGGCCACTTCGATGCCGTAGCTCTCATCTGTGGCGCCGGGCAGGATCTTGCGCAGGAAAACAAGCTTTCCGCCCTGCTTTTTGGCGCTGATGTTGTAGTTGCGCACGCCCGGAAGGCTCCCCTCCAGCGCGCTCAGTTCGTGGTAATGGGTGGCGAACATGGTCTTGGCGCCCAGCCGCTTCCGGTCAGCGCAGTATTCGAGCACCGCGCGCGCGATGGCCATGCCGTCGTAGGTGGAGGTGCCCCGGCCGATCTCGTCCAGGATCAGCAGGGAGTCGGCTGTGGCGTTTTTCAGAATGGAGGCCACCTCGCTCATCTCCACCATGAAGGTGGACTGCCCGCCCGCAAGGTCGTCGCTGGCGCCGATGCGGGTGAACACCCGGTCCACCACGCCGACGACCGCGTCCTTCGCGGGGACAAAGGACCCCATCTGGGCCATGAGCACAATGATGGCCGTCTGGCGCATATAGGTGCTCTTGCCCGCCATGTTTGGTCCCGTGACGATGGCGACGCGGTCGTCGCCGTCGTTCAGGTCGGTATCGTTGGGCACGAACAGAACGTCCGGCTGCATCTGCTCCACCACGGGGTGGCGGCCCTGAGTGATGTGGAGCTGACGCGAGATCTCGATCTGCGGGCACACGTAGTTGTTGCGCACGGCCACCTCGGCCAGAGAGCACAGCGCGTCGAGCTCTCCCACGGCCGCGGCGGTATTCTGTATAGCGTCCACCCGCTCCGCCACACGGCGCAGCACATCCATGAACAGGTCGTACTCCAGCTGCTCTATGCGGTCCCGGGCGTCGGTGATGTCCTCCTCTAGCTTTTTCAGCTCCGGGGTGAAGTAGCGCTCGGCGTTCACCAGGGTCTGTTTGCGGATATACTCCCCGGGCAGCTCCACATGGCCGGCGGAGTTGGGCACGTCGATGTAGTAGCCGAACACCTTGTTGTAGCTCACGCGCAGCTTTTTTATGCCGGTGCGCTCCCTCTCCCGGGCCTCCAGCTCCGCCACGCGGCGCGCGCCGTTGGAGCGGATATCCCGCAGCCGGTCCACCTCCTCGCTGTAGCCCTGCCGAAGTATGCCCCCTTCGCGTACGGAGAAGGGCGGCTCGTCGGCAATGGCCCGGCGCAGAAGCCCGGCCACGTCTTCAAGCGGCTCGGCGCGTGAAACACTCGCGAGCATGGCGCTGCGGTACTTCCGAAGACGGGAGAAGATCTCCGGCAGCAGACCCAGATAACGCCCCAAAGACAGCATGTCCCGCCCGTTGGCGGTGCCGTATACGGCTCTGCTGGTCAGACGCTGTATGTCTCCCACCGACCGCAGCAGCTCAATGAGCTCGCCGCGGCCCACGTTGTCTTTATAGAGCTCATCCACGGCGGACAAGCGGCGGCGGATGGCTACGGCGGAGAGCAGCGGCCTCTCCACCCAGCTTCGCAGGGTGCGTCCGCCCATGGGAGTGCGTGTTTTGTCCAGTACCCAGAGAAGAGAGCCGCGCTTTTCGCCGGTTCGCAGGTTTTCCGTCAGCTCCAGATGACGCCGTGCGGCGCTGTCAAGCTCCATGAACCGGCCCCGGGTGAACACGTCGGGCCGGCGCAGCTGGGACATATCGCCCCGCTGGGCGTCCGAGAGGTAGCCCAGCAGCGCCCCGACCGCGCGGCCGGCGGTCCCGTCCAGTCCCAGAGAAGCGGCGTCGGAGCCGTACTGCGCGCGCAGCGCTTCTTCTCCGGCGGCAGGGTCAAAGCGCGCGTCGGCCGTCTCGCGTCGGCAGGAATAGCGCTTTTCCAAAGCGTCGGTCAGCGGGACACCTTTCGCCGCTCCCTCGGAGAGCACCGCCTCCCGGGGGCGAAACCGCCCGAGCTCGTTGATCAGATGCACGGCCGCATTGTCCGGGAAGGAGGCCGCGCACACCTCGCCGGTGGAGACGTCGGCGAAAGCGCACGAGCCGCTCTCGCCGTCAAGGAACAACGCGGCCAGGTAGTTCGACTCGCCCTCCGTGAGCATGGAGCTTTCGATGACCGTTCCGGGGGAGATGATGCGGATCACGTCCCGCTTTACGATGCCCTTCGCCAGCCGCGGATCCTCCAACTGCTCGCACACGGCGACCTTGTAGCCCTTCTGGATCAGACGGGAGATGTACTGCTCCGCGGAGTGATAAGGCACGCCGCACATGGGCGTCCGCTCCTCCTCGGGCCTGCCCCGGTCACGGGTGGTCAGCGCCAGCTCCAGCTCCTTTGATCCGATCACGGCGTCCTCATCGAACATTTCGTAGAAGTCGCCCAGGCGGAAAAACAGAAGGCAGTCGGGATGCTGAGCCTTGATGGCGTTGTATTGGGATTTCATGGGGGTGTTTTCCGCAGGCACAGTCGTATCCTCCCGGTCAAATCATGCAAAGCCGCGGCCGCGGCGGGGATCGGTACGCGGGGTCACGCCAGAAGCGTGCCCCGGGCGGGAACGGTGACGCCGAAGCACTCGACGTCGCGGTCGGAGCGGTTTATCAGCGCCAGCAGAGACTCTCCGCCGTCCCGGCGCCGGCAGCCCAGCACATCCTCTCCGAAGGAGAGCGGTTCATATTCCCCGCCCCTGAGGCAGGGGTGAGCCCGGTACATTTCCGTCAGACCGCGCAGGTACGCGGTGAGCTCCTCGTCCTCGCGGCCCCAGGGGAAGGTGCCGCGGTTGTACGGGTCGGGGCCGCCGGTCATCCCGGCCTCGTCTCCGTAATAAATGCACGGTACGCCCGGGAGCGTGAACTGCAGGAAGAACGCCTGCTTGAGCGCACTCCGGTCTCCCTTCAGCAGCGTCAGCGTCCGTTCCCGGTCGTGACTGCCGATCAGGTTCATGGCGGCGTACAGGTTTTCGCGGGGATAGTTTTCCTGAAGAACGCGAAGCCTTTCCGCGCACTGCGCCGCGCCGGCCTTGCGCGTGAGAAAGTCCAGCGCGATCTCCCGGAAGGGGTAGTGCATCGTCGCGTCCAGCTCATGGCCGAGGAAGTACTCGCGCAGTTCCCCGTAGCTGACCTTGTTGGTGGCGTCCTCCCAGACCTCGCCCATCAGCAGACTGTCCGGGTCCTCGGCCTTCATGGCGGAACGGATGTCGCGGATCAGGCTGTCGGGCAGCTCATCGGCCACATCCAGACGCCACCCGGAGGCGCCGGCGCGGAGCCAGCGGCGCACGATGCCGTCCTCTCCGCACAGGAACTCCCTGTAGCCGAGGTCGTTTTCCTCCACGTTGGGCAGGTCCGGAACGTCCCACCAGCACTCGTATCCGTGCTTGTAGCGGTCGCCGAAGCGGAACCAGGAACGGTATTTTTCTGCCGTGCCGTAGTTGCCGCAGGCGTCGAAATAGACGCTGTCGGCGCCTGTGTGGTTGAAAACCCCGTCCAGGATCAGGCGTATGCCCATGGCCTTCGCTGCCGAGGCCAGGGAAAGAAAGTCCTCTTCGGTGCCCAGGAGAGGGTCGATGCGCGTGTAATCGGCGGTATCGTAGCGGTGATTGCTTCTCGCCTCAAAAATGGGGTTGAGATAGATCGCCGTCACACCCAGCGAGCGCAGATAGGGGAGCTTTTCCTCTATGCCGCGCAGAGTACCGCCCCAGAAAGGCCAGGAACTGACATCGTTGTTTTCCGCGCGGGGATAGAACACGGGCGTGTCCCAGTCGCGGATCAGGAAGCGGTGAGACCCGTTCCTCTTCTCCGGCTCCCGGGGCTGCCAGCCGCTTTCCCGTGCAAAACGGTCGGGAAAGATCTGGTATACCACGGCGTTTTTCCACCACTCGGGCACGGGGGCGTTTTCGTATACGGTGATCTGGCGCTGCTCGCTCTCCTCCCCGCCGCAGCGGAAAGAATACCAGAGCACCGCGGGCGTATCCGGCGCGGTGAAGGTCACGGAGAAGCGTCCGTTCCCCTCGTTTTCCATGGGAAGGAAACGGTCTTCCCCGGTATAGGTGTGCAGCCGCAGCGTCATCTCCGCGGCGCCGGGACACTCCGCCGCCAGCGTAACGGCAGCAGAAACTTCCGCCGCCCCAAAGGGACGGCGGAAGCTTTCCTTTCGGGAATCGTGAATGATCATTCGAACAGGCTCCTGTAGAGTTTGCGGTACTCGCGGGCCGAGGCGTCCCAGCTGAAATCCTGGGCCATGGCCTGGCGCTGCAGGTTTTCCCATGCCACGGGGCTCTCGGTATAAAGCCGGCAGGCAGCCTGCACGGTAAAGAGCAGCTCATGGGCGTTGTAGTTGTTAAATCCGAAGCCCGTGCCCTCGCCGGTGTCCGCGTTGTAGGGGATCACGCTGTCGGCCAGGCCGCCGGTGCGCCGTACCACGGGGATCGTGCCGTAGCGCATGGAGATCATCTGGCTGAGACCGCAGGGCTCAAACCGGGAGGGCATCAGGAAGATATCCGCCCCGGCGTAAATCCGGCGGGAGAGCTCCTCGGAGAAGAGGATGCTGGCGCTGAAGCGGCCCGGATACTTTGCGGCCAGTTCCCGGTAATAATCCTCATACTGCCTGTCTCCGGTGCCGAGGACGGCGATCTGGCAGACGGAGAGCATTTCCTCGGCCACGGCGTTGAGCAGGTCAAATCCCTTCTGCTCTGTCAGCCGGCTCACAGCGGCGCACAGGGGCACACCGGGGTCGACGGTCAGCCCCAGCTCCTTCTGCAGAGCGGTTTTGTTGGGGCGCTTGAGCGTGGGCTCGGTGAAATTGGAGACCAGCGCGGGATCCGTGGAGGGATCATAGGACGCCGTGTCGATGCCGTTGAGGATGCCGGAGAGAATGCTGCTGCGCTCGATGAACAGGTCCTGCATCCCCTCGCCGAAGTAGGGCGTGCAGATCTCTCGGGCGTAGGTCGGGCTCACGGTGGTGACCCGGTCGGAGTAATGCACGGCCCCGGCCAGATAGTTCACGCATTTTCCGTCCTCGCGCAGGAGCTGGTCATGGGCAGCGGGGATGTCGTGCAGCCCGAGGATGTCGCCGAGGATGAAGGGATCGTACTGCCCCTGGAATTTCAGGTTGTGGATCGTGAAGACGGTCTTCATCCGCCCGTATTCCGGGATCTGCCGGTAGAACTCACGCAGAAACACCGGGGCCATAGCCGTGTGCCAGTCGTTGCAGTGGAGCACGTCCGGGAAAAAGCCCGGCAGGAACCGGCAGCACTCGCACACGGCCTTGGAGAAGAAGGCCATGCGCTCGGCGTCGTCGAAATAGCCGTAGGGTTCGGGCCGCTTAAAATAATACTCGTTGTCCAGAAAATACCAGATCACGCCGCCGCGCCGCAGCTCGAACAGACCGCAGTACTGGTTGCGCCAGCCCAGGGGGACGTTGAACGAGGTCAGAAACGTCATCTCGCGGGTGAATTCCTCGGGGATCTGGGCGAGCTTGGGCAGCACCGCGCGCACCTCGATATCCGGGCTCTGCACCGCCCCGGGCAGAGCGGCGGCCACGTCGCCCAATCCGCCGGTCTTGATGAACGGAGAGGCCTCAAAGGAGGCGAACAGTACGTTGAGCTTATTCATATGACGCCGCCTTTCGGCAGCACGCAGGGCGATTCCGGAGTGCCCTGGATGCTGGTGTTCGGCGACACGGTGACGCTTCGGTCACAGATCACGTTTTCGAGATGCACGCCGGACTTGATGACGCACTTGTCCATGATAACGCAGTTTTTGACCACGGCGCCCTTTTCGATGCGCACCGAGCGGAATACGATGGAGTTCTCCACCGCGCCCTCCACATAGCAGCCCGCGGCCACCAGCGAGGAGCGCACCCGGGAGTCCGCGGTGTACATGGCCGGAGGCGTGTCGTGGATCTTGGTGAGGATCTTGCGGTCGGGATCGAAGAGCTCCCGGCGCACGCTGCGATCCATCAGCTCCAGACTGGAGCGCAGATAGCCGGAGATCCCGTCCATCTCGGCCACGTAGCCGTCGAAGAAGTAGCCCTCCATGGCGATATCGTCCACGATCATTCCGAGAATGTCCATAAGGTCCATCTGACCGAGGTTGCCGTAGTCGCTCATCAGCCGCAGAAGCAGCGCCTTGTTCATGATAAAACTGTCCAGGAACAGGTATTCGCCCCGGTCGTCGTGCCGGATGGAGGTGACGCGGCCCTTGTCGTCAAAGGTGAGATAATAGCCCTTTTTCCTCGCCTCGGGATCCGCGCGGCGGTAGAGCAGGGTGACGCCCCGTCCGGTGAACTCATGGCGGGCGATCATGGGCTGGTAGTCGATGCTGGCCACCAGGGTGCCGCTGCTGGCGAGGACATAGTCTCCGCTGATCTGGAAATAGCGCCGGTTCTGCTGGAAATCCCGGAACAGGAAGTGCCCGTCGTTTTCCAGGAAACCGTAGATCGTTCCGGGCAGGATGTACAGTCCGCCGTCCTTGCGGTCGAGGTCCCACTCCTTGCCGGCGCCGATGTGGTCGATGATGCTGCGGTAGCGGTAAGGCGTGATCATGCCCACGGTCTGGATACGGGAGTTTACCATGTTGCTCAGGGCAAAGTCCATCAGACGGTAGCGCCCGCCGAAGGGGATGGAGGCCGAAGGCCGCTCCTCGCCGACGGTACCGAACCCGGCGAGAGAGTAATTGGCGGTGATAAGACCGATCGTTCTGTTCATTTTCCCATCCTCCCTTTACGCTTCCACTTCCATGGTGGCGCCGTCGCCCACCACGGTGATGACGTTCCTGCCGCCGAATTTCGCTCCGGGCGCGATGGCCGAACGCTCGTTGAGGATGGTCTTCTCCACAACGGCCCCTTCACCCACCGTAGAATCGGGGAGAAGGATCGAGTCGCGCACCACGGCGCCCTTCTCCACGGTCACGCCCGGAGAGAGAATGGAATTCACCACAGTCCCGTAGATCTCGCAGCCGTTGCACACCATGGAGTGGCTCACCTCGGCGTCCTCGCCGATAAAGCTGGACGGAGCCTCGTTCAGGTTGGAGAGGATGTGCATGCGGGTGTCCATCAGCCGGAACTCCGCCTTGGGATCAAGAAGCTCCATCTGCGTGGAATAGTAGCTGGGAATGGTCCCCACATCCTTCCAGTAGCCGGAAAAGACATAGGCGTACAGCGCGCGCTTCTGCCCCAGCAGAGTGGGGATGATGTTCTTGCCGAAATCCTTCTCGCTCCCGGCGTCCTCATGGTCGGCCAGCAGCGCGGCGCGCAGAGTTTTCCAGGTGAAGATATAAATGCCCATGGAGGCGAGATTGCTGTCGGGCTCCTTCGGCTTTTCGGAAAAGCGGGTGATGCGCATCTCGTCGTCCACGCTCATGATGCCGAAGCGGCTGGCCTCTTCCCAGGGGACGGTCTTTACCGCTACGGTCAGATCCGCGTTCATCAGCTTGTGGTAATCCAGCATCAGGTTATAGTCCATCTGATAGAGATGGTCGCCCGAGAGGATCAGCACATACTCGGGATCGTACTCGTCGATGAAGTCGATGTTGTGGTAGATGGCGTCCGCCGTGCCCTCATACCACTCGCCGCCGGTCTGCGTGGCGTACGGCGGAAGGATGTGCACGCCGCCCCAGGCCGCGTCCAGGTCCCAGGCCGCGCCCGTGCCGAGATATCGGTTGAGCAGCGTGGGCTTGTACTGGATCAGCACGCCGACGGTGTCGATACCGGAATTGACGCAGTTGGACAGGGAAAAGTCGATCATCCGGTACTTGCCGCCGAAGGATACGGCCGGCTTGGCGATTTTCTCCGTGAGAACGCCCAGCCGGCTGCCCTGGCCTCCGGCCAGAAGCATGGCAACGCACTCTTTTTTACGCATGGAAGCTTACCTCCTCGTCTCTGTTGACGCTTTTTTGGGGATGTGTCCGTGTAGGTATTTAAGCGGTGCGGTGAGTTTTATCAGCGTCCCGCCCAAAGGCGGAACGGTTATGCGCAGGGATTGTCTCTGCCCGTGGCAGGGGGTGCGTACGGAACGCAGCGGTACGGGGTTGGTTTTGCCGCTGCCGCCGAAGCGTTCGTCGTCGGAGCTGAGAAGCTCGGTCCATTCTCCGCCGCGCGGCACGCCCACGCGCCAGCGCTCGCGGCTCTCGGGGCGGAAATTCATCACGCAGAGGATCATCTCTCCGTCGCGGCTGCGCCGGACAAAGGAAAGAATGCCCTGCTCGGAGTTGTCCGCGTCCATCCAGCGGAATCCGTTCCAGTCCCGGTCGTTGTCCCACAGCGATTTTTCCCGGCGGTAGAGATGGTTCAGCTCGCGGACGAAGCGCTGCATACCCTCGTGGGTGGGGTAGGCGAGCATTTTCCACTCCAGCGGCTCATAGTCCCGCCACTCAATGAACTGGGCAAACTCATTGCCCATGAAATTGAGCATGCCGCCCGGATGCGCCGCCGCGTACATCTGCAGCAGCCGC
>JAEEGI010009767.1_pt1 | contig 20952 bp, 17 predicted proteins | sample 8958751 | NCBI WGS metagenome assembly JAEEGI01 (sample SAMN16246545, study PRJNA631951) | gut metagenome | biome: gut microbiome; feature: rumen; material: KS-attached | host: Bos | place: Iran: Karaj | collected 2018-10 | reverse complement strand
CTATCTGCATCTCAGTCGTTCTTTGTTGCAAAAATAATACAGTTTTTTCAAAAATACACTAAAAAAGTGTATTTTTTGTAAACTACTTGAAGTAGTCGTACTTGTCAGTGAGCTTCTGGACGACTTCGAGGGAGTCGGCCTTTATGTATTTCTTGAGCATCTTTGGCGAGCTATGGCCGGTGACCTTCATGATATCGTAGATGTCAATGCCAGCAAGGTACATAAGGGTGGCTCCGGTACGGCGGGCGGTGTGGGTATGGACGAGTTTATACTTCTCTACCATCTCCTTCTTGGGTGTTCCTCCTCTTGTGGTCTCAATCTCTACAAGCTCAGTAAGGCCAGCTTTCTTTGCGACCTCCTTAATGTTCCTATTGATGACCTGGTCCACCATATGCGGCAGTTGATAGTCGTACTTCTCAAGGATAGCTTTCAGCTTGGAGTTACAGGGGATGGAGACCTTAGCACCTGTCTTCTGCTGGCGGATACTCAGATATGTGATGGTCTGCTTCTCAATCCAGGCAATCTTCTCGCCAGGGTGGTCAGGATCATCCTTCTCGCGCATAATATTCTTTGTAAGTGTGCTGAAGTCCTCTTTCTTGATATTGTTGTAGTCAGAGACACGTTGCGCAGTCCAGACGCCAACCATAAAGATGTCACGGGCGAGTTCAAACCCCTTGCCTAGTTTTTCACAGTCAACGGCCATAATCTTATCCAAATCCTCTTGGGTAAGGTATATGTTATCCACTTCAATCCTGGTCCCTTTGAACTTCTTATCCTTCCACAGATTATTGTTGTGGAAGCCTTCACTCTCTGCCGCAGCCATCACGGTCTTCAACTGCTTGATACACTTGCCCACTGAGTTGATAGAATAATCTTTCTTTTTCAGGTAGGCCGTGTAATCGTAGTAGAGATTCATATTGACATCATCGAAGTCATAAGTACGCTTCTTTGCCTTCTGAAACTGCATGAACTGATCCAGCGCCAATTTGACAGTCTTAACGGTGGATGGAGCAAAGTTGCGGCCGCTCTCAGTTTGCCGTGCACCGGATGCTATCTGCTCATTATACTGCTTGATGTACTTATTCAGTGTCATCCGGTTCTTCTCAGCCTCCGCTTGTGCTTTCTCTTCTTCACGACGCTTTTGAGCGGCACGGGCATCTGCGTAGATAACATTGTTGATTATCTCCCGGAATTCTTCCTTGGTGATAGCGGTATCCCGTTCGAGCGCCAAATCAAGACTACGCCGAATCGCATTCATTTTGGCATCAAGGTCAGGGTTAGCATTCAGATAGTTCTGGCGAACAGTTGAACTGGTCTTACCCCTATTCCAAGCATTGATATCCACTTCAAGACCTGTGGACATCTTGTAGTTGATGTGATGTACCTTAGACTGGCAGCGTACAAATAGAGACGTCCTGCCCTTCGTTTTCTTTGTTCTAATCTCAAAAAAAGTTGCCATATCATTTTACCATTTTAAACACATTACAAATATACAATAAATCTGGAAAAATGTGGCTTCTTTGTGGCTTCTTTTTATAAATCACTTGGAAAGGGCGCAAAATGCCCCTTTTGCTAATATACTGATTTTCAGATATATCTATAAATTTAAGATTCCGTCTATTTCCCCAAAAAACCCGGATACGAGGTCTCGTCCGCACCGCTGAAAAGCCCTCTACAGGTATCTGTAGGGGGTTTTGCTTTTCAAAAGTTGGCTACATCTTGGCTACATTTTACAAATTGGCTTACACCTTTGCGGTAGGGATTTGTTTATTATAGACGGACTCAGGCGCCAGTTATGTACATACAAGCCTTGCGGAGATTATTATTCGCCGACCTACAGCGATACCTTTGTAACTAACACATCACAGATTATTTCAGTTACAACTATGATTTTCTATCAGCCAAGGAAAGCCTCCATTATGGGTATTATCAAATCCAAGAATGAAGGCCAGGGAGTCAAGACCCTAGTACTATTCAGCCAATGCCCGTTAAAGTGTGAATACTGCCTCGACAGGCTTTCTATGGAGAGCGGAATCAAGAAGGATTTCACGGCAAAGGAACTATACGAACTACTCTCCCTTGACAGCAACTTCTATGAAGTGCCGCAGGGCGGCGTTACATTCGGAGGAGGCGAACCTGCACTCCAGAGCCAGTTCATACAAGAAGTTTATAACCTATCTTCAGGAAGATGGCGGATTAAACTGGAGACAACACTCAGCGCCCCGCTCAAGGACATTGAACGGCTCTCTGGATTTGTGGAGACTTTCTATGTTGACATAAAGGATATGAATCCTGAGATCTACGAACAATACACCGGAATAAGCCCGAGGCGAGCTTATACCGCCCTGGAATGGTTGTCAGAGAAGGGATTTGCATCAAAAGTTGTTGTACGTGTTCCGCTTATACAGAGGTACAACACAGAAGCGGATCAACTTGCCAGCATACAGGAATTAAAGAGGATGGGATTCCAGACAGAACTGACTTCCTATGTCCGCACTCGCAAACTGATAAAGAAACCCCTGTTTCAACGGGTTGTAGAAGAGCTATTTGAAACATAAAGAGAGCACTGGACTATAGCTCAACCTCCCAATCAACCAGCGATCTGTCCAAACTGATGCTTTTTACACCGCCTTGCGGGCCGTGGATGTAGTAGTTCTGGGCAATGTTGTCGGCGATTTCGCTCTTGAAGGCAAGTTTAACGGCAGCACTCTTTTCGCTGTATGAGTTGCCGAAGGGGTCAACCAGGTCCTTGATTCTTTTCTTGATGGAGAAGATGTTCTCGTGGATGGTGAGTTTCTTATAGATGGCGTATATCTCGTCTTTATGGTCTTGCAGATCCGCGACTCTGCATCCCTCGGGGTGTTTCAAAAAGAAAAAGAACAACGCTTTGGGCAGCTGGCGCATTTTGACTTCTTTGCCGTAGTCGGTGAGGAGGATGCGCCAGTCGGAGGTTATCTTCAGTCGGCTGAGTTTTACAGCTTTTTGAATCCAGGCCTCTATGACAGATGTGGGGAAATCATCCATTACCAGCAGTGCGATCTTTGCCTCCACTTCTTCTGCCAACTTCTGAAGTTCTTTTTCACTCCTGGTGGGGCGGCCGAGAGGGGGAATGGCCTCTCCCTCGATTACTTCAACGCCAGAATCACATTCAAAGTCATCTGGCATTTTGATCTCTCTGCTGGATTTCCGCATTGAAAATCGGATATCGCCATCTCTGTCGACATCAAAGATGTCCTTCAATGCCTTGCGGCTTCTTATGACTTCATCCGGGCATTCTGGCAGTTCAATCCCCACCACATAGAATTTATCCGTTTCTTGGTCATACCTTACCAGATAACGGACACCGGATTCCATTTTCAGACCAAGAGCCCCAGCTACAGCTTTATCGAAGGCTTCTTCACATAGGTCGTCAACGTCAAGGGCAAGGCCCGGGAAGTTATACTCAATGGACTCAGCTGACAGGCTTGGCATTACCCAGTTATAGCACTTGAGTTCATATCCTTTCTCTATCAGTTTTGATTCAATCTTCATACGGTCAGAATACGCAATCCGCCCGCATCCATTATTAATCAGCCAGACGTGCCGGGGATTGACCGGAAACGGCACTGCGCCCACAGCTTTATACGGTGTGCCGGTAAAAAGATTGTCAAAAAAAGAGTTGTCCATTTATGCCTTCTTGTGAAAACAAAGATAGGTAATAATCGATATAAAAGGAATCACTTATAACCGCGTCCGAATCCAATAAAGGAACTCATCAACCTACAGTCATTATAAGTGATTCCGGTTTCAATATAGGACTGAATTCGTTGTCAGTACTAAATGAAACATCGAGTTGAGACTACTTCTCATCAAAGATGTCAAGCAAAGAACAACATATACCTTCTTCTTTCTGCTTTTTCCACATTATACCAGCCTTAGACCTCGCCATACTAAACCTTACGCTCATCTCCTCCATACCATCTTCGTCGGCATCGAAATCCAAAGCGTTGTGAATATGCAGTTCTTTGGCCACTTCCACCGCATCCTGATTGGCACCGATGTATGCCAGAGTCCAGCCTTTCTCACGCAGTCTGTCCACAAGTGCTTTGATGGTCTTGCCGGAATATTCCTGGGAAGAATTCTCCATCCCGTCGGTAATCACCGTGGCCAGCACTCGGTCATCTTTGTGGATTAGTCCCTCCAACTCATTCAGAGTCTTGCCCATTGCGTCGTAAAGCGGCGTACATCCGCCGGGTCTGTAGTCAGCCTCTGAAAAGTCTTTTATGCTCTCGATGGGCACCCGGTCACGGCGAGTCTTTATGCCTTTGATACCATTCCCCTCAAATGTCACTATGGTGACATAATTCTTCTGTTCTGGATGTTCCTCCTGGTCTTTACGGATACCGCCCAGCACTTCGTTTATGCTGGTCAGGGTTTCACGGTAGATGGACGACATGCTCCCGCTCTCGTCCAGGATAATCACATTGTATATGTTCATGGTTCAAAGAATTATTGGTTTCTTGCTGCTAAAGTAAGCCTTCCCAATGCCTCTACATAATAACTACAAGGCTTGTATAAATTATCGTCAAGTTATTTGTTGGAATACCTTTGATTTCAAATAAAAAATCGCAATTGAAACGACTGTGGCTTTGAAAGGAGATTCGTCTCTCGGTACTGCAGATTCAAGTGCGCTATTAGCAAGACGGGACCATTGTCCGAAGGCGTCCAGGACGTAGAGAGAGGGGTATTATGCACCAACCCGTCGGAACTACCCGTTATTTCTTTGGAATAGATTAGAGGTCTGTTTTGGTGCTTTCCTGCGAATTTGATTTCGCTGAGGACAACCTCTGCTGACCTCTATTTTATAACAAGGCTCATCATCGCGATTCGGACACGTTGACATAACAAAAAAGTGGGGCTGTATAAGCAACCCCACAAAGATCCGAATGCACACGTATGTGGCTCTACGACGAGCGATGCACAAGGCGCACTCGCACCTTTTTTGATGTAATACTCTGGAATCGTTCCGCAAGCGATTCCTCCTCTTTGGCGCAACGCGGCTCGGCGAGTCAGAGTAAGGTTCAGCGCTTTTTATTCCACATATAAGAAAGGCATCCCGACGGCTCATACTGATTAGGCTAATCCCGGTACTACTACATCTTGGCAGATTCTTTTTGAAAACAAAGTTATTATTCTTTAAGACGGATCTCGCCCTTAATACAAGCCTTGTATACTATTGTGCCTGAACAAGCAATTCGCACCTTTGCGTCTGGGTACTTTGTTTATGAGATATGGATAGGGATTAGGCCTGTCTAGAAGTAATCATATACAAAGAGCCAAGCTTGCCACGGCAGGGTCTTTTGACGGGGGTTATTTCCTCTATTCCGGCGGCAAGCTTTATAATAAAGCCAGCATCCATCGTTGAAGGCTTTCGTAAAATACGTCCCCCTCTTTCGAGGTTCTACCGTATGGCGGAAGCTCACGGCTCTGATTCTTCTGTGGATACGGCAATTGGTGCCGAGGGTTGCAGAAGTCTCAGAGTCGTTTATTTCTAAACAATAACAAAACGCCCCTACCGTCTATTTCGGCAGGGGCGTCATTGTCAAAAGAGGTTATCAGTCGCAGTAGCTTCACCAGCCTACGCTCCAGGAGTCCAGGTAGTCTCAGCCAGCATCACACCGGACTTCTCGCCAGTTTCGGAGTTGACGTAGAAGTAGCGGAAGAACACCTTGGGAGCGCCTGCGGTCAGGGCGCCGTTCTTGGCAGCATACTCGGCGTGAATATCCACGGCAGCGTCGGTGGGCTCCTCCACCATCTTGATCATAGCGGCCACCGTTCGACCATCTGGCACGAATATCGGGAAACAATCTCTTTATCTCAGCCTATCACGGGTTCGCCACACTGGGTGCCAAGCATATACCCTCCCCTGCTCCATTTGAGCCGTTTCCGTCGTTTATTGTACAATTGCTGGGGGCCTCGGTAATTGGAGATATCCTACTACTCAAGCTGCAACTGGAGGTGGATGATCCGAATGGACGGTACCGGCTGCTGACCAAAGTACAGCTCACTCGCCCAGGCGGCGGACGGAATCCGGGAGCTATGAGAAACTTTCTGGCTGATGGTACCGCGAGCGAACCGCGACAGACAGTGTCCATCACAGGTTACAAATCTATCTGGGGTCTTGACCTGGAGTCGTATCAGGTTCACGCACGGTGCATCCTTCTGGATACAGAAACCGGATACAGGAACCAGTTTGCTCCAGTATCCGGTATCGCCAGTTTGTAGATAGGCTATTTCTTCACGTAGGCTGTTGCCCTTCCTTCGCCAACCTTGCTGATGAATCCGGAGGATACAAGGTCTGCAAGGGTGCGCTCTATGGTGGTGAGACTGATGTCCGGGCAGACCTGCGCTATTTCTTTCTTGGTAATCTTTCCAGGGGTACGCTCTATTATGGCTTTGATTCGCTCTGGTTTTGATACCTTGCGATAGCGTAGGTGCTCTACGCGGTCTTCGAATTCATTGTAGGCTTTGACTAAAATCCCCAGCATATATTTCAGGAACGGCATATAGTTGTTGTCTCCTTCGTGCCAGTTTTGGGAACTTTCCTGCAGTGCTTCATAGTAAGAATCCTTACTCTTCTCTATGAGCATTTCTATACTTATGTATTTGCCCACGATGAAGCCGGCGCGATAGAGCAACAAGAGTGTCAGAAGGCGACTCATACGTCCGTTACCATCGTTGAACGGATGAATACACAAAAAGTCAAGGATGAAGATGGGCATCAATACCAGCGGATCGTATGTGCCGGCTTCAATGGCGTCGTTGTATTTGTTACACAAGTCTTGTATGGCCTCAGCTGTCTGGAAAGCGGGGACAGGCCGGAAACGAATTGTTTCAGTTCCATCGGCCTTCTTCTCTGCTATAATATTGTCAGAGTTCTTATATGCGCCACCAACTGCACTGCTGCTGAAAGAATACAGATCCCGGTGCAACTGGAGTATGTTATTGGGGCGAGGGGCAATGTATTCGTATGATTCGTGGATGGTGGCTAGCACATCACGATATCCCGATATCTCCTCTTCGTTTCTGTTGCGGGGTTGTACTTTCTCCTGGACCAGAGCCCTCAACCGTTCGTCGGTTGTATAGATACCCTCAATACGGTTGGATGCGTCCGTACTCTGAACCTTGGCAACTTCCAAAAGAGCGGTAAGAACATCAGGTTCTGCTTCTATGAAGAGTTCCTGACGGCCGCGGCCCTCGTGAAGCCGTGTGAGCATAGCAACCACTTCCGGAGTCAACAGGTCTTTTGGTCGGTTTATGAAATCGTATTCGTGCATAGTGTCTCTTTATTTCAGTGCAAATATAGCCTTTTTCTGCATCATTTGCTATTTTTCTGCATCATTTTTCAAAATTTGATGCAGAGAGGGGACCAAATAAGGCATATTACTTGAAGTAGTCGTACTTGTCAGAGAGTAAAAAACAAGCCCCGCAGAATAGCTGCAGGGCTTAATACTCAATAAAAAGGACTTTAGTGATTACCTATTTGCCTTTTTGAACAGATCGCCTTTGAAACTCTTTTCAATCACCTTGCTGATGCAGGTGTTCGTAGCTCTGTAACCGTTGAACATAGTGGCGTCGGCCTGGTGGGTCTTGGATTTCCAGAGTTCATTGCCGGCCTTGTCCAGCACAGAAGGGGTGAGCCAGGTGCGAGGGCTGTTGAAAACCATTTTCTTTTTGGACTCTACCTTAAGGATGAAATCTGCCTCTTCGACAGTGGCAACGATTGCCCAGTCTCCTGCAGCAACAAGTTCCCGTGTCACATCTTCAATCTCATCGTCCGGAATGGGAACACACTTCAAAAGTTAAAGTTAAGTAATTGTTGACAATATCCCAAAGGCACACTAAGCCTAAATCTTGAATAATTGGAGCCTACGTATACTATTATTTTATACCTTTGGCTTACTATGAAAAAATCCATATTCCTGATCCCGCTGGCCTGCGTTCTGGTTCTGGCAGGCTGCAAATCGAATTCAAGTACAGTAAAAATGATCCCCAGGATCCCCGTGTACAATTCGCAGGGATTGCCCGGCCCTGAACACAGCAGGGGCCATCAAACCATTCTTGACCACGAAGTTGTGGTCAAGGACGGGTGGCTGCAGCCCTGGCTGGACTACGACAGCCTTATGGTTTGGTCTATGAATTTCCTGATAGACGGCCCGCTGTTCGATATGCCCGAAGGCTTGCTCCCGGGATATATTGTGACATCATCTTTCGGCACCTACAGGGGGGCTTATGTAGATGTCCTGACCGAAGACCGCATTTACCGCGAGCGCAGGGTGGTCAACAATCAAGGCAGCAACGCATATTTCGCAATGAAGCTGTTCCGCTATTACTATCCATATACCGGAGACATTCGGGCGCTGGTTCCAGTAAAAGACTTTCTGGACAGGATGCTGATGTTCATCACTCCCGACGACTGGGCCTGGCCGGGAATGGTCCGCACCCAGGACAACGACGATCCTGACGGAATCTACCGGGACGAAAGACTGGAGCCCGACAAGGCCGCTATGGTGGGCGTCGCTTATATGGATTATGCAAAATTCACCGGCGAAGACAAATACAAGGCTATGGGCGAACATATCGCCGAACTGCTCCTCAAGAATATCAAGGAGGGCTCCGAGAAAGAGTCGCCCCTCCCCTTCAGGGTGAATATGCGCACCGGCGAAACAGAGGACGCCTATTCGTCCGATATGATATTCGTGGTGGAGTTCTTGGACAAGTTTCTCGCCTGCGACACCTCCCTGGACAAGGCTGAAGTGAAGGCAAAGAGGGATCTGGTATTCGACTGGATAATGAACTGCCCGGTGAAAAACGGCCTCTGGTCGGGGTATTTCGAGGATATTGACAGCGAGTGCCTGACCAATATGAACCAGTTTGCCCCGCTGGAAACCGCAAGGTATCTGCTTAACCATCCTGAAACCTGCAGCGATTACAAACAGGTCGTTCTGGACCTGCTGGCCTTTGTAAAGGGCCGCTTTGGCGGCACAGTGCGCTTTGGCGGAGTGAGCATCTGCGAGCAGGACGACTGCTTCCTGGAGATGAGCAGCCACACCGCACGCTACGGCTCCGTGCTGGCCCGCTGGGCCCGCGAAACGGGCTGCGAGCAGGCCAAAAACGAGGCTCTTGCCACCCTGGCCCTCTCTGAGTATTCGGCCTACAATCACACATCCAAGGGCAATATCTCGGTCAATTCAGTGGGCATAGAATGGTATCCTATCTGGTATTCCGACAGCTATTTTGACTATCTGCCCCACTTCTTCGAAGGGATGGCCGCCTGGCCGGAGATTATTCCCGAGGGAACCGACCATATCTTCGGCACTACCTGTATGCTCAACAATGTAGAATACGGCCCCGGCAGCGTAAAATACACTGCACTGGAAGCCGACGGCACCGAGCGAATGAAACTCTCTTTCAAGCCCAAGGTCCTCTGCGGCGGCGAACCTCTGCCCAAATCGTGCTGGAAGTTCGGCTCCTGGAGAGGTTGCGACAATATCCTCACCATCAACCGCAAGGGCGTGACCGACATCGAAATTGTAAATGAATAACCAATAATACGCTATGAGAAGATTTTTGATCCCCCTGGCCTGCATCATTGTCCTGACCGGGTGCAAACAGAGTGCGACAACAGCCCAGATGACTCCCAGGATTCCCGTTGTTAATTCGCAGGGAATTCCGGGCCCCGAAGATGCCGATAACATCCAGGAAATATTTGAACATCCCGTGACTGTCAAAGACGGCTGGCTGCAGCCCTGGATGAACTACGACACACTGCTGGTATGGTCAATGAACTTCCTTATCGACGGACCCAAGGTAGAGACACCAGACGGCGTTCTCCCGGGCTACCTCGCAACCGCATCTTACGAGAAATGGGCTATGGTTTTTCCTGAGGTCCTGACAGAAGATGGCATCTGGCGGGGAAATATGATTCCAAACAACCAGGGCAGCAACGTCTATTTTGCAATGAAGTTGTTCCGCTATTATTATCCATACACCGGAGACCTCAGGGCGCTGGTTCCCGTGAAAAATATCCTTGACAGGATGTTGATGTTCCTCACTCCCGACGACTGGGCCTGGCCTGGTATGGTCCGCACCCAGGACAACGACAACCCCGACGGAATATGGCTGGACGAGAGGCTTGAACCCGACAAGGCCGGTATGACCGGCATCGCCTTTATGGATTATGCCAAGTATACAGGCGAAGAGAAATACTGGGTGATGGCAGAGCATATTGCTGAACTCCTGCTGAAGAACATCAAAGAGGGCTCTGAAAAAGTATCACCGCTCCCCTTCCGTGTTAATATGCGCACCGGAGAAACCGAAGATGCCTATACTGCCGATATGATTTTCGTGGTGGAATTCCTGGACAAGATGCTAGCCTGCGATACTTCTCTTGATAAGGCGGACATTAAGGCAAAGAGAGACCTTGTGTTCAATTGGATAATGGACAACCCGGTAAAAACAGGCCTCTGGTCAGGATATTTCGAGGATGTTCCCGAGCGACTGTACAATATCAACCAGTTCTCCCCGATGGAAACTGCAAGGTATATGCTGGACAATCCCGACGCCTGCAAGAATTACAAGCAGCTTGTTCTGGACTTGCTCGCCTTTGTCAAGGGGCGCTTCGGCGGCACCGTCCGCTATGGCGCTGCCAGCATCAACGAGCAGGACGCCTGCTTCTACGAGATGGGAAGCCATACCGCCCGCTACGGCTCCGTGCTGGCCCGCTGGGCGGCAGAAACCGGCTGCGAGCAGGCCAAGAATGAGGCGCTGGCCACACTGGCCCTTGCAGAGTATACTGCTTACAACAAGACATCCAAGGGCAATATATCGGTCAATTCGGTAGGCCTGTATTGGGCCGGCATCTGGAGTTCCGACTGCTACTTCGACTACCTGCCCCACTTCCTGGAGGGTATGGCCGCCTGGCCCGAAATCATCCCGGAAGGAACCGACCATATCTTCAGCACAACCAGTATGATGAAGGATGTGCAATACGGCCCCGGCAGCGTGAAATACAGCGCGCTGGATGCCGACGGCACCGAGCGGATCAAGCTTTCTTTCAAGCCCAAGGTCCTTTCTAACGGAAAACCCCTCCAGAAGTCCCAGTGGAAATTCGGAACTTGGAGGGGCTGTGACAATATCCTTACTATCAACCGTAAAGGCGTAGCCGATATCGAGATAGTAAGCGAATAAGATTACGACAGAACTATTTCGCCTTCGCGGATGTCGGCGGTGATGGTCTTGGCTTTGGACAGGCTGCCGTCAAGCAGCTGCTTTGCCAGTTCGTCTATCAGGTCGCGCTGAAGCACACGCTTGATGGGCCGTGCACCGTAGACGGGGTTGTATCCCTTGTCGCTGAGGTAATCCACAAACTGGTCTGTGAATTCCAAGTCGATATCCATAGCGGCCAGTTTGCCCTTGAGGTCGGCCATCTGGATCTTGAGGATCTCGCGCACGTTTTCGCGGCTCAGCGGGTGGAACATTATTATCTCGTCTATACGGTTCAGGAACTCTGGACGCACGCTGTGCTTTAGCAGCTCCATAACCTTGTCGCGGCACTTGTCAAAGTCCTCGTCCTGGGCTATCGCATCCTGAATCACGTCGCTGCCGACATTGGAAGTCATAATCAGAATGGTGTTCTTGAAGTCCACCGTACGGCCCTTGTTGTCGGTCAACCGGCCGTCGTCCAGAACCTGCAGCAGCACGTTAAACACGTCGGGATGGGCCTTCTCTATCTCATCCAGAAGCACCACTGAATAGGGTTTGCGGCGCACCGCCTCAGTGAGCTGACCGCCCTCTTCATAACCGACGTATCCCGGAGGCGCACCCACCAGACGCGACACGGTGTGACGCTCCTGGTACTCGCTCATATCGATACGGGTCATCATATTCTCGTCGTCGAACAGATACTCCGCCAGGGCCTTTGCCAGTTCGGTCTTGCCCACGCCGGTGGTACCAAGGAACATAAACGAGCCTATTGGCCGCTTCTCGTTCTGCAGGCCGGCGCGGCTGCGGCGCACGGCATTTGCCACGGCGCTGATGGCCTCGTCCTGGCCCACGACCCTCTTGTGCAGTTCCTCTTCTATATGAAGCAGCTTCTCTTTTTCGCTCTGCATCATCTTGCTCACGGGGATGCCGGTCCAGCGGGCCACGACCTCGGCGATGTCGTCTTCGCTCACCGCCTCGTTCATAATGGGGTTCTCCCAGGATTCCTTCTCTTTTGTAAGACTCTCTATATCGCTCTGAACCTGCTGCATACGGCCGTAGCGAATCTCGGCCACACGGCCGTAGTCGCCGCTGCGCTCTGCAGTCTCGGCTTCGTGGCGCAGATTCTCCAGCTCCTGGCGCTTGTTGCTAAGGTCGCTCAGGACGTTCTTCTCGCTGTTCCACTTGGACATCAGCCGCTCCTGCTCTGCTTTTGTCTGCTTGAGTTCAGCCTCTATCTTGTCCAGCTTGGCGCCTTCGCCCTCGCGCTTGATGGCCGCCTTCTCTATTTCGAGCTGTTTGATACGGTGGTTCAGATCGTCTATGGGCTCCGGCACTGAATTCATCTCCAGACGCAGCTTGCTGGCCGCCTCGTCCACCAGGTCAATGGCCTTGTCGGGCAGGAAACGGTTGGTGATGTAGCGGTGCGACAGCTGCACGGCGGCTATAATAGCATCGTCTTCTATACGCACCTTGTGGTGGTTTTCGTACTTCTCTTTAAGACCACGCAGGATGGATATGGACTCGGCCGGCGAAGGTTCGTCTATCATCACCATCTGGAAACGGCGCTCCAGCGCCTTGTCGGTCTCGAAGTACTTCTGATATTCATCTAGGGTTGTGGAACCTATGGCCCTGAGTTCGCCTCGGGCCAACGCCGGCTTCAGGATGTTGGCGGCATCCATAGCGCCGCTGGTACGTCCAGCGCCCACCAGAGTGTGGATTTCATCTATAAAGAGGATGATTTCGCCGTTGCTCTCGCACACGGTCTTGACCACGCCCTTCAGACGCTCTTCAAATTCGCCCTGATATTTGGCGCCGGCAATCAGCGCGCCCATATCCAGCGAATAGATGGTCTTGGTTTTAAGGTTTTCGGGGACATCACCGTTTATGATTCGCTGCGCGATGCCCTCGCTGATGGCGGTCTTGCCCACACCGGGCTCGCCCACCAGGATAGGATTGTTCTTAGTCCTTCTGCTAAGAATCTGAAGCACCCTGCGGATTTCGTCGTCACGACCAATCACAGGATCCAGTTTAGACTGCCGCGCCCTCTCGTTGAGGTTTACGGCGTATTTTTCCAATTCCTGAATATTCTGATTCATTTTAATTTCTCCTTTGCCTAAACCATAATCAACATATTTGCCATCCGCATTTTTCTGCCAAATTGTCACTATATTTGCTCTTCGTTAAAGAAAACCGAAATGAATAAACTCTTCAGATTTCTATCCATTGCCCTGATTGTGCTGCTTACAGGCTGCGGCACTATGAAACTCTCAAGGACCGAGAGGAGGCACATCCCCGCCCCTATGCAGGGAGTGCCGGAACAGATCATAATCAAGAAAGGCTACACGACATCTTACAACCAGAACACGCTCCAGCCCAACTGGGTTTTTTGGCGGCTGATTGCCGACCACGTAAATGGTGATGAAGCCCGTAGCGGCAATGCTTATCACGAAGAGAGAAAGGTTGCCAAGCCTCGCGCCACGCTGGCCGACTACCGCCGCAGCGGCTTCTCCCGCGGCCATATGTGTCCCGCCGGCGACAACAAGTGGGACAAGCAGGCAATGTACGACTCGTTCTCACTGATTAATATCTGCCCCCAGACAGAGCGCTGCAACTCCGGCGTGTGGAACAACATAGAGATGCAGTGCCGCGAATGGGCGCTGGAATACGGTGAGTTGTATATCGTCAGCGGCCCCATTTTCGGGTCCAGGCCAGAAACCATCGGTCCCAACAAAGTGCCCGTGCCCGACGCCTTCTTCAAGGTGGTCGTTTGCATGAACGGCAAGAAAAAGGGCATCGGTTTTATATGCGACAATGTGGACCGCAACCAGACAATGAAAAAATGCGTGGTGACGATAGACGAGATAGAGCGCATCACCGGCATTGATTTCTTCCCCCACCTCACTGCCCACGAACGCCACGCTGTGGAAGACAGGGCCAATCTTAGAGACTGGTAGCGGTGAAAAGGATTTTACTTTCTATAATCCTGCTGGCAGCCTGCCTGTGCCTTAACGCACAGGACAGCGGCGGATTCGTGACCAAGCACGCCCGGATGGACCGCAGCCGCATAAACATAGGCACCTACCACCTTGCCCCGTACGCCCGTACCGATGCCCACATCAAGGACCTGGCGGAGTGCGGCATAGACTATGTGATGTATATGAACAACGACCCGGCGGTGCTGGACATCTTCTCCAAATATGGCGTCGGGGCCATCATTGTGGGCACCGTGCCCCTCTGGTGGGGCGGTTTCGGCGACAATGCCGGCACCCTGGAGGCAACCCATCCCCTGAACAAATACACCGAAGCGGCGGCCAATTTCACCGACCATCCGGCCATTTGGGGCATCGCCATAGGCGACGAACCTTCCTGCCTGGATTTCCCCTATTATAATAAAGTAGTGCGCGCGGTGGAAGAGGGTTTCCCCAACCAGTTTGCACACCTCAACCTGCATCCGACATACGCGCCGGGGCCGCGGAGCGGCAACGACCCCACCAAAGGGGCGCTGGGCGCAGCCACCTATCAGGAATACATAGACGCATATTGCAAATATATCCCGTGCGATTATATAGCCTACGACTATTATTACCAGCACGGCGGCGTGCCGCTGGATTTGGCCAATATGCGGATTGTGGCCGACGCTTGCCTGGCCACCGGCCGCAGTATGTGGCCCACGGTGCAGGTCAACAGCAACAAGGTGGACGAATGGATCACCTTGGACCAGCTCCGTTTCCAGGCCTACAGCGCTATGGCATTCGGTGCAGAAAACATCACCTGGGCCTGCTACACCTGGGGCTGGTGGTACAACCAGGTCCTCTACGGCAACGGCGACAAGACCCAGCAATATGACAAGCTCAAAACCGTGAATGCAGAAATTCACGCCTTCTCTCCCCGCTATATGAAATACCGGAGGACCGCCACCAGCTGCGTCGGCTTCGAAGGCACCGATATGCTGGAAGGGAGCGGAATGGAAAATAAGGAAGTTTATGACGACGGGCTGTTCCGGGACCTCACTGCCGGCTGCCCTCTGATTGTGGGCACAATGGAGGCGCGCGACGGCGGCCGCGGACGGGCACTGTTTATCTGTGTGTCAGACGACCCGTACGACAAGAACCCGCAGGGCCACACACTCAGCTTCAAATGCCGCAAGAGAATCTCCGTGATGAACAACGAAGGCCCCGTGAAGGTAAAGCGCAAATGCGGCGGCCGTTACGAGATACACGTAGCATCCAACCAGGGAATACTGATAGAGGTCAAATAAGCACAAAACCCGGCGCAAATGCACCGGGTTTTGTGTAGCCCCTACAGGAATCGAACCTGTATTTAAGGTTTAGGAAACCTCCGTTCTATCCGTTGAACTAAGAGGCCATTTGTGGGGGCCTGATTACTGTGCCTTCTTGGCAATAATCTGACGACCGCGATAGTAGCCGCACTCAGGGCAAACGTGGTGATACATTACAGTTGCACCGCAGTTGCTGCAAGTAGCCAGGGTCGGCATAGGAGCTACGTCGTGGGTTCTTCTTTTGTCTCTGCGCTGTTTGGAGACTTTTCGTTTAGGATGTGCCATTGTTCTTTATTTTTAATTTTCTTTTTGTTTCAGCAAATCTTTAAGGCCGCTGAACGGGGTGTTTACCGGTTCTTTGGCCATTTCTTCCTCTTTGCTAAGGCGGGCGAGAGCCTCGGGGTTGCATTCACCCTCGGGGTGAACCTTGCACATTGGCAGGGACACGCACACAAGGTCATACAGCGTCTGCCCCAGATCCATCTCGGAAGTACCTTCGCGAAGGATGATGACGTTGTCGTCGTCGTTCACAACATCTTCCGGAGCAGCGTCAAAGCGAACTGTCAGAGTCTCTTCTACATCCACGGGGAGCAGCAAATCCTCCAGACACCTGTCGCACTGAACCTTTGCATTGCCTTTGATTGCGCACTGAACCTCAAGCCAGTCACCTTTCTGCACCACAAAGAGGTGGACCTTGCAGTCCAGCCCCTCCAGAACGTCACGGCCAAAGTCGCTCAAAAACGCGTCAGAGAGCTCATAATCAAACTCCTGACCTTTGCGGGTGGCGCCGTGCAGAGGTATGACAATCTCGCTCATCGCTTTACCTTAAGCAAATTGGGGTGCAAATATAGCAATTTATTTTTGGTTTGCAACCTATTTTAACGCAGCGCGTTTGCGCGCAGTCTCGTCCAGCAGAATCTTGCGAAGACGCATCGAATGGGGAGTAACCTCTACCAGCTCGTCTTCCTGGATATATTCCAGCGCCTCTTCAAGGCTGAACTTGATGGCGGGCGGCAGCATCACCTTCTCGTCGCTGCCTGCGGCGCGCACGTTGGTGAGCTTCTTGGTCTTGCAGATATTGATGTTCAGGTCGCGCTCGCGGGTGTGCTCGCCAACCACCTGGCCGGCATAAATCTCCTCACCCGGCTCCACAAAGAAGCGGCCGCGGTCCTGCAGCTTGTCCATTGCATAGGCGATGGCGGTGCCGGTGTCCAGAGACACCAGGGAACCGTTGATACGCTTCTCTATATCGCCCTTGTAAGGCTCGTAGTCTTTGAAGCGGTGCGACACCACTGCCTCGCCGGCGCTGGCTGTGAGAAGGTTGCTGCGAAGACCCATCATACCGCGGGACGGGATATCAAAGTCCAGATGGGTGCGGCCGTCGCGGCTGTCCATATGCACCAGGGCGCCTTTGCGGCGGGTGGCCATCTCAATGGCGCGGCCCACAAACTCGTCGGGCACGTCAATGGTCAGATTTTCAATAGGTTCGCAGCGCTGGCCGTTGATGGTCTTGTCCAGCACCTTGGGCTGCCCGACCTGAAGTTCGAAGCCCTCGCGGCGCATCGTCTCAATCAGGATGGAGAGGTGCAGCACACCTCGGCCATAAACCACAAAAGAGTCGGTGCCCACGCCGGGCTTAACCCGCAGCGCCAGGTCCTTCTCCAACTCGCGGTCCAGACGCTCTTTCAGGTGGCGGCTGGTCACAAACTTGCCGTCCTGGCCAAAGAAAGGTGAGTCGTTGATGCTGAACAGCATACTCATAGTGGGCTCGTCCACCGCGATGGGCGGCAGGGCCTCAGGGTTTTCAAAGTCGGCGATGGTGTCGCCAATCTCAAATCCGTTGATGCCCACCACGGCGCAGATGTCGCCGCACTGGACCTCATCCACGGTACTCTTTTCCAGACCTTCGAACACCATCAGATCTTTGATTTTCTGCTTTTCTACTATGTCGTAACGCTTGCAAAGCGAGATATTGTCGTTTTTGTGCAGCACGCCGCGGGTAATGCGGCCCACTGCGATACGGCCCACGTAAGGACTGTATTCCAGCGAAGAAATCAGCATCTGGGGAGTGCCTTCCACAACCTCCGGCGCGGGGATTTCGTCTATGATGACGTCCAGCAGCGGGGAGATGCTGTCGGTGGGTTTCTTCCAGTCCAGCGACATCCAACCCTGCTTGGCACTGCCGAAAACGGTCTTGTAGTCCAGCTGCTCTTCGGTGGCGTTGAGGGTGAACATCAGGTCGAACACCTGCTCGTTCACAAAATCGGGGCGGCAGTTGGGTTTGTCCACCTTGTTCACCACCACAATGGGTTTCTTGCCCATCTCAATGGCTTTCTGCAGCACGAAACGGGTCTGAGGCATAGTGCCCTCGAATGCATCCACCAGCAGCAGCACGCCGTCTGCCATATTCAGCACGCGCTCTACCTCGCCGCCAAAGTCGGCGTGGCCGGGAGTGTCTATAATGTTGATCTTTACGCCTTTGTAGGTCACGGACACATTCTTGGCCAGAATGGTGATGCCGCGCTCGCGCTCCAAGTCGCCGGAGTCAAGAATCAAATCTCCCAACTTCTCCACCTCGCGCATATGGGTGGTCTGCTGTATCATCCTGTCCACGAGAGTGGTCTTGCCGTGGTCCACGTGGGCAATTATAGCTATGTTTCTAATTTCTTGCATAATCATCTCTGTTCGGGCGCAAAAATACAACTTTTTTTATACTTTTGTCCGCCTACACTTCCAATCGATTATGACAGAAAAAATTATCATTCTGGACTTCGGCTCTCAGGTGACTCAACTCATCGGCCGGCGAGTCCGGGAACTCAACGTATATTGTGAGATTCACCCTTTTAACAAGATGCCCGAGATAGGCCCCGACGTGCGCGGAGTCATTCTTTCCGGAAGCCCGGCGTCGGTGCGTGATGCAAATGCGCCCAGGCTGGATTTGAGCGGCATCAAGGGCCGCCTGCCGCTGCTTGGAATCTGCTACGGAGCTCAGTATCTGGCACATACCTACGGCGGCAGCGTAGAGAATTCGGGCAGCCGCGAATACGGCCGCGCTATGCTGCGCGTGGTGGATGCCGCCTCGCCGCTGCTGGCCGGCATCAGCGCCGAAACCCAGGTCTGGATGTCCCACGGCGACACCATCACCCGCCTGCCGGAGGGCGCCGAGGTCATCGGCTCCACCGAGGATGTGGCCAACGCCGCCTATCATATCTTCGGCGAGGACACCTATGCCGTGCAGTTCCATCCGGAGGTGTTCCACACCAAAGAAGGGCCCAAGATTCTGGAGAATTTTGTCAAGGGAATCTGCGGGTGCAAGGGCGACTGGACCTCAGAGAGTTTCATAGACACCACCGTGGCGGCACTGCGCCAGCAGATCGGCAGCGACCACGTAATTCTTGGACTGTCCGGCGGCGTGGATTCCACCGTAGCGGCGGTGCTGCTCAACAAAGCCATCGGCAGCCAGCTCCACTGCATTTTCGTGGACAACGGACTGCTTCGCAAAAACGAATTCAGCGACGTGCTGGAGTCATATAAGGATATGGGTCTGAACGTTACCGGCGTGGATGCCGGCGAGAAGTTCCTGGCCGCGCTGGCCGGGAAATCCGAGCCGGAAGCCAAGCGCAAGGCCATCGGCGGCGCCTTCATAGAGGTGTTCGACGCCGAGGCGCAGAAGGTCACCGGCGCCCGTTGGCTGGCGCAGGGCACCATCTACCCCGACGTGATCGAATCCTGCTCGGTCAACGGCCCTTCTGCCAAAATCAAGTCGCACCACAACGTGGGCGGCTTGCCCGAGAAGATGAACCTCAAGATTGTGGAGCCGCTGCGCAGCCTGTTCAAAGACGAAGTGCGCCGCGTGGGCCGCGCCCTGGGCATCAAAGACGAACTTGTGGGCCGCCACCCCTTCCCCGGGCCGTCTCTGGGCATCCGCATCCTTGGAGAAGTCACCGCAGAAAAGCTGGAGATACTGCGCAATGCCGATGACATCTTTATCCGCGGCCTTCGCGCCTACAAGTGCGACCTCCCCTGCGCCAGCGAGCCGCTGCGCCGCGCCACCAACCTCTACGACGCCATCTGGCAGGCGGGCGTGATGCTGCTGCCGGTGCGCAGCGTGGGCGTTATGGGCGACGAGCGCACCTACGAATACACCGTGGCCCTGCGCGCCGTGGTCTCCACCGACGGAATGACCGCCGACTGGTTCCCCCTCCCCTACGACTTTATGGCCAAAGTCTCCAACGACATCATCAACAAGGTCCGCGGCGTCAACAGAGTGTGCTACGACATATCATCGAAACCGCCGGCAACCATTGAGTGGGAGTAGCGGGGGGGATGTGCCAAAGTGACGTCAAGCAGCCCCTTGCTATATGATGGTTTGGCTGGGGTCGACCTGTCTGGAGGCCCTTATTTGTCGACTGACGTCAAGATTCCTCATCACAAATCGACCACTGAACTAACTATGACAGCAATTTCGTCAATTCGCCCTTGACGTCACTTTGGTACGGCTCTTTTGTGAGGATTTTGAGATTCTTGCATTTAATATGGAAACCAAAGGATATGAAGCAGAAGAAAAAGAAACTCCGGATCACGGAGGGCGATTACGTCCTGGCAAACCGACGCGCGGCCAGGGCCGAAGAAATTGCGCAGCACGGCCGTCAAGTCTCAATGCGACGCGCAGTGCACAAATCCAAGAAGGTCTATGACCGCAACGCACTGAAAAGGCAGGCTCATAAGGGTCTGCCTTTATTTTATCGGAGAAGGGTTACTTCGCTTAAGTAACGATACGGTTCAGGAAATCTTCGGGAGAGATGACCGGAATGGGACTGGCGGCGAAGTCCTTGTCGTTGCGGGTGACAATCAGATCGCAAGTGCCCTCCAGGGCCGACTGGACCTGCAACGCGTCTTCGATATCCGGCAGACCGCCCTCCAGTATGCTGCTGACGTGACCGGGCAAAGAAGGAAGGACACTTATAAAAGACGTAAGGTCGCGGATAATGCCCCTTTTGGCGGAGGCGGTCATATTCTTAAGGACATATGCGACGGTCGGGATGGAGAGAACCGACATATACAGATCCACGACCCTGGCCTCGCCCAGCGAAAGAATCAGCGTGGCATTCTCGGTAAGGCCGGGGTCATCGCGCCGGACAATGGCGTCCAGTATGACATTGGTATCAAGAAAAACCCTCATCGCTCCAAAAGGTATTTGAGCCGCTCATCAGACAGAACCTCTTCTTCAGAGAAAGAGACAATTCCACTCAGATTCCGCACTTTTTCAGAAACAGATATCTTAGACACTTTTGGAAACGTCAACGACGAAAGTGAAGGCAACTTGTGAACCACCTTGAAGCCGTCACTGGTTTCAATGATGTCGAATTCGGTATTGCAGTCATACCCCCGCCTGCGGACCATCTTGGCCGGGATAATCAGCGCCTTGC
>JAEEGI010009766.1_pt1 | contig 20952 bp, 9 predicted proteins | sample 8958751 | NCBI WGS metagenome assembly JAEEGI01 (sample SAMN16246545, study PRJNA631951) | gut metagenome | biome: gut microbiome; feature: rumen; material: KS-attached | host: Bos | place: Iran: Karaj | collected 2018-10 | reverse complement strand
CCCCCGGCGTACAGGTAGCCTCCTATTCCGGCCAGCCTGGTGCGGATACGGATATCTCCATCCGTGGTTTCGGTTCCTTCAATGCCGGCAACCAGCCGCTCTACGTCATCGACGGTGTGCCCGCCACCAGCGGCGACCGGGCCTGGGGTAACCTGTCCATCGGTTCGATGAACTTCCTCAACCCGGGCGACATCGAGTCCATCACCATCCTGAAGGATGCCGCGGCCGCTTCGCTCTACGGTTCCCGTGCATCCAACGGTGTGATCCTGATCACCACCAAGAAGGGTAAAGCCGGCAAGATTACCACCAACTTCAAGGCAAACGCCGGTTTCTCCTACTTCGCTTACGACAACTACCCGCTCTGTAACGATGCGGAAACCGAGATGATGCACCGTATGGCATGGACCAACTATGCCAACGACAATCCTTCTTCCTGGAGCAGTTATGGCAGCGTCGAAGCCTATGTGGACGCCAAGGTTGCCAGCAACTATCCCGCAAAGGATGAAAGCAAATACATCTACAAGGACTGGGAGGACGTTCTCTTCCGTACGGGTATCGCCCAGAACTACGAACTGAGCCTCACGGGCGGCGGCGACCGGGGAAAGGTCTATGCTTCGGTCGGCTGGACCGACCAGCAGGGCGTGGTGGTCATCGACTACCTGAAGCGTTTCTCCACCACCATCAACGCCGAGGCGAAAGTCACCGACTGGCTCTCCGTGGGCGCTACCAGCCAGTATTCCTGGCAGTACCAGAACGGCCAGCAGGACGGCTGGGCCTCGAAGGACAACCCGTTCTTCATCTGGAAGGTGGTCCTCAACGAGCGCTGGCCTTATGCCTATAAAGATACGGGCGACCTCTACCTCGATACCTGGAGCCCCAGCTTCTCGACCGTCAACCCGGTGCCGACCTATGACAAACAGATCAACGACGCCTGGCAGAACCGTGTCCTCCTCAAGGGGTGGGCTGAAATCAAATTCACCGATTTCCTGCGTCTCAAATCGACGATCAGCGAAGACTGGCTCTACATCCACGACCGTTTCGGCTGGCTCTACGGACACCCGAACTTCTATGCCTACAGTGATACCGGCGGCTATATGGCCGACCACCACTTCAACATCCGCCGCCTGGTCAGCTCCACGACCCTGAATTTCGACAAGACGTTCGGTGCCCATCACATCGCGGCCATGGCCGGCTGGGAGGCTGAAGAGGAGAACTATGAAGAATCCGTCGTCAACAAGATCGACTTCTCCTATATGGGTGCGACCCAGTCGGTCCTGGCGACGAATTTCGACGACGGCTACACCTACACCAGCCGGTATTCCCTGCTTTCCGCCCTGGGCAGCCTGAGCTATGACTACGATGCCCGTTATTACCTGACCGGTACGTTCCGCCGCGACGGTTCCTCGAAACTCGCACCGGAAACCCGCTGGGGTAACTTCTGGTCCGTATCCGGATCGTGGCGCTTCTCCAACGAGCCGTTCCTCAAGAACTTGTCCTGGCTGACCGACGCCAAGATCCGTGCTTCCTACGGTACCTCCGGTACGCTTCCGTCGAACTATTACGGCTATATGTCCGTGTACAACTATACGAATTACGGCAGCAACGGCGCCAGCTATCCGGCCAACCTGGCCAACTCCGACCTTTCCTGGGAAAAGAACAAAAACTGGAACATCGGTCTGGACGCCATCCTCTTCGATTTCGCCAACATCACGGTGGAATACTTCAACAAGCTGACCACCGACCTGCTCCTCGACGCGACGGTTCCTTCGACCACCGGTTTCACCTCCACGCTGATGAACATCGGCTCGATGGTCAACCGGGGCTGGGAAATCTCCGTGGGCTTCGATATCCTTCGCAACAAGAACGGTTGGAATCTCTCGGTAGGCGCCAACTGGTCGCACGTCCACAACGAGGTGCTTGCCCTTTCCGAGGAAGGTGAATCCATCGTGGATACGCCGTACGTATGGCAGCAGGGCTATTCCTTCTACCAGTACCGTACCCGTTACTATCTGGGAGTATGCCAGGAAGACAATTACATGGGCAACAGCCGCCTGAAAGCCGGTAACCCGATGTATGCCGAGGGTTCCTACTATGAGCAGGGCGAAATCGCCGACCAGACCGTGGTGCTCAAGAACGGTACCGTGATCCAGGAAGGCAGCCCGGTTCCCGAGGACACCTGGAACTTCTATCCGACCAACCGCAACAACTCCAGCAATATGATCCTGGAAGGAATGACCGCCATTCCGAAGGGCTTCGGCGGTTTCAATATGAACGTTGGCTGGAAGGGGCTCAGTCTCGACATGGCCTGGTCGTACAAGTACGGCCACTACATCTGGGATGAAGGCGTGGAGCAGATGGAGAGCGACGGTTACTACGACTTCCACCGCAACATCGCCAAGGACCAGCTGAATGCCTGGACGCCGTCCAATACGAACACCGACGTCCCGCGCCGTATCCGCGACAACGGACAGGGCGGCTACTATTATTCCAGCCGATACCTCAAGAGAGGCGACTTCCTCCGTCTGAAGAATGTCACCCTTTCCTACAACCTGCCCCGGAACTTCAGCAACAAGCTGAGCATGAGCAACGCCCGTCTTTATGTGGCTGCAGCCAACCTGCTCACTTTCTCCGGTCTGAACATCGACCCGGAAATCAAGTCGAATGGTTACTACTACTATACGATGCCGGCCATGCGGACCGTAACCATTGGTCTCGACCTGACATTCTAAACCCGCTTACCTTTGAAAGATATGAAGAATTCTATCAGACATATTGCGATCCTGGCGGTCCTCCTGTTCAGCCTGACCGCCTGCGAAGGGTTCCTGGACACCGTTCCGACCAGCTCCGTGGTGGACAAGAACGCGATGGTGACGCTCGCCGACGCGGGCGTAGCCTGCAACGGCCTCTACACGCCGCTGAAGTACTATACCCTCTATGGTACCTATATTCCATATATGGGCGACCTGCGGGCCGACAACATCTACCCGCGCATGTCCGACGGAACCGGCGCGGTCATCTACACCTGGCAGTACGAATCCACCCAGAGTTCCTATTTCGGAACGCTGTGGGAGAACTACTACAACGTGATCATGCGCTGCAACACGTTCATCGAGAACATCGATGCCTGCGACGCTTCCAGCACCAGTGAAATCGCCAGGAAGAACGACTATACCGGACAGGCCTATGCCGTGCGCGCACTCTGTTATTTCGACCTGGCCCGCCTCTATGGCCAGACCTACACCTACGACAACGGCGCTTCGCTCGGTGCCGTGCTGCTCACCGAAACCGTCGGTCCGAAAGAGGCCCGTCTGCCGCGCAGCACTGTGGCACAGACCTACGAGCAGGTCCTCTCCGACCTGACCACGGCCAAAGGCCTGCTGTCGAGAGACCCCAACCTCGGCCACTTCAACTACTGGGCCGCCCGTCTGCTTGAAGCCCGCGTCTATCTCTATATGGGCAAGAACGCCGAGGCCCTTGCGGCGGCGACCGACGTAATCAACAACTCGCCATACCGTATGGTCAGCGGCGACGGATATGCCAACTACTGGGGCCGTGAAGGCGACATGGAATCCGTGCTCGAACTGCTGGTCTCCGTGCTGGGCGATATCGACTCGGACGGTGGTTTCTACACCATTTACCACAATATGTGGTTCGACGACCCGAACAGCGGCGCCAGCCTGATTCCGACCCTGAAGTGGCGCAACCTCTTCAAGGATACGCCGAACGACGTACGCGGCCAGATGATCCAGTACGACGACCCTGTGACGGGTGCCAAGAAATCGGGTGAATACTGGCTCCGCAAGTTCATCGGCAACAAGGACCAGGGCTACACCTTCCGCCGCAACAATCCGCGTGTGATGCGTATCACCGAGGCCTACCTGATTGCCGCAGAGGCGGCTCTGGCAGGCGGCAACACCGCCGATGCCAGCCGTTACCTCAACGCCGTCCGCAAACGCGCCGACGCCACGGCGACCGATGTGACAGCAACGGCCGAACTCATCCAGATCGAGCGCCAGAAGGAATTCATCGGCGAAGGCCACCGCTTCTTCGATGTGATGCGTACCGGCGGTACGATCACCAGCGATGCGAACGACCCGCACGAATTCCGCAGCGGTTCAGCATACACGCACACCCTGAAGGCTGGCGACGCGAAAGCCGTGATGCCGATCTCCAGCGATGAACGCGTGTCTTATCCTGAACTCCAGCAGAATCCAGGCTATAAGGAATGATTCTTTCTAGCCAATCTTCTGGCTAACCGAGCAGCACGCCGCGCCTCGCGGCGTGCTTTTCTTTCGGCACGCCGCAGGGCGCGCTTCTCGGCACGAGACAACTGTTCGGTGTGAATCACCGTTTCGGGAGACGCCGCAGCGACCTCCTCTTCTTTCTTTTCGATGCGCTCGATCCGCTCGGGACGTTCCGTCACCGACACTGCCGCTTTTTCCGGCATTACAGGCGTTTCCGGAACAAAGGCGGACGAATCGCGGACTGCGATCGTATCACGGGCCGGTTCTTCCTGAACGGCCACCGTATCCGGCTGCTCGCGCATAGGTACCTCAAGCCGCTTGGCGGCAATCGAATCGATGGCAAAGCGGATCATCGAATCGCGGATCTGGTCGATGATCTCCTGGTTCGGCTCTATGCCTTCCGCTATCAGGCGGGCGTTCATTTGAGACAGGCTGTCCGCCAAAGCGGCGGATACGGCCTCAAGCGCAGCCAGCGAGTCGGCCTCCGCCTGCTTGCGCATCTGTTCAGCCCGTTTTTCCGCATCGAGTTTTTCGAACAACTTGTACATATAGTTGTCGAAATACTTGTTTGTCTCCCTGTACGATGGCTTCCGCATCGTTTCGTACTTCGAACGCTCCGATTCACGGATCCGACGCTGTGTGATGCTCCTGCGGGATACGGGCCGCTCATCACCCCGCCACTTGAAATCCTTGAGCCTTTGTTTTTCGACGGGCAGCTCGCCTACCGGATAGGCATCGCTCTTGATCGACTCGACGTAGAGCATCCGCTGCGCAGTTCCGTCCTTGAGGGCGGCTGTCAGCGACTTGGATTCCTTGACGTTGATGGTCGTGATCACACTATCCTCGACCATATAGAAAATGGCGGAGACTCCGCCCAAGGCGTCGAAGCGGTAGATTTTGTTGTCACGGAAATAGCCCAGCATTTCCGTACTCTTGATCTGGTTGTAATGGACGCTGTCCCGTTCAGAGATCAGCCAGGCATTGGTAATCATACTGCCCCGGTCGAGGCTTCCGTCTTTCATCAGAAGTTGCATCTCATCGGCCGAGAGCTGATTATGGACTTCGTTCCACAGCACGGGCGAACCATAGAGCCGCGCGATGGAGTCAAGCTCCGTGAACACCATCGAATCGCAGGCGGCCTGCAGGTCGCTGCGGTACATCCGGACCTTGTTCCAGGCCTTGACATATCGGATCAGCGTGGAATCGGCCGGCGGCGCGGCAAGCGAATCGACGGGTGCTGACAGGGAATCAGCGGCGGCGACGGCCGAGGAATCGTCCGGCGGCATCAAGGCGACGGAAATCAGGGAATCGACGGCCTGTCGGGAGGAACGGATCGAATCGGGCGCCGCCGCCAGCGAATCGAGCAGACCGACCGTCACCAGCGAATCAAGCCGGGCCAGCGCTGCCAGCGAGTCGGCCTCCGCCTGCTTCTGCTTCTCCACCCATTCCGGAGGGAGTTTGCCCGCATCGCGCATTTTCTTGATCCGTTCCTGCTCCCGCTGGACAGCCTCCTCTTCCCGTTTTTTGGCCAGGGCATCGTACATGATATCTTCCAGCCGCTTTTTCGACTCCGATATCTCCTCTTCCGGGATGCTGCAACGCGGCAGGGCATACACGTAGAACGTATCGGCCCGGGTATACAGCGTGTCCACTTCGTGATTTTCGTTCTCACCGTAATAGACGATCGCCGGATTATCGGTCAGCAGTCCGCGGTCGGACGTGCTGTCGGTCGCCGGCACATACTGGAGATGGTCGCCCATATAGATGCTCTTGTTGGTGGTATCCAGCACCTGGGCATCCTTGTACAGGTCGGCCGCACCGTCGTTCTGGTAATAATATACTTCTCCCGCCCAGGCCTCATACGAAGGATCGAACATAAACACCTTATCCGTGAAATAGATGACCTTCTGCTGCCGGTCATACCAGCCGTCGTCGGCACGCAGGAAGCCGTTGTCCCGCCAGAGATGGGTGTTGCGTCCGAAAAAGGCCTTCTCCTGCTCCGAAAAATAGCGCATCCACAGGGTTTTGACCTCGATCGAATCCATATAGAGTTCCACCTGCTCCTCGAAGAAGAACATACTCTCCTTTCCGTCGTAGGTGCCGCGGCGACTTTCAATCACATTGCCGTCTTTGCTCTTGAGCGAACCGCCGCTGTCGAAGACGGCCACACTGTCCTTGGTGTTGTAGATGAGCTTGTCGGTGCGGAGGGTATTCCCATCCTTGTCGAAAAGTTCCACAAGAGGCCCGCGGAACTGGGCTTTGTTCTCGTCAATCCAGTAGAACATCTGCTCGCTCTTGAGCATCGTGTTGTTCTGGATGATCTGTACGTTGCCGTAGGCTTCGATGAAACGGGAATCTACGTTCCAGGAAGCGGAGTCACAAAGAAGATAGGTATCGTTGTGCAGGAACCGGGCGTGCCCCTTGACCAGGCGGTAATGCATTCCGAAGCGTTCGTACTGCTCCGCCCGTTCGGCCTGGACAAGCCGGAAAAGGCTGTCCGACGGCGAACCTTGCCCCCGGAGCAGCGGACTGCTGAACAACAGCAGCAGCGCCGCGATCAGAAACCTGCCGCGGCGGCCCATACTACTTGATCCAGCCTTTTCGTTGGAACTCGCAACCCTGGAACATCGGATCGATGACGATATAGGTCGTTTTCTGCTTCTCCTCGATGAACTTGTCGATGGCAGCCATCGCATTCTTGTTGTTGACCTCGTCGATCAGGGTATTGTAATCCTCCTGGAAATTGGCGACATGGGCGGGAATCACTTTCTCCAGATAGAGGATCTTGTAGATGGTGTTCCCGTTGCGGCCCTCATTGTCGAGCGACTCGAACGGCTCGGACACTTCGCCTTCCTGCATATTGCGCAGTACCTGGAAGTCTGCCGGCTTGAGCTGGTCTTTCTCGAAGTACGAGGATCCCGTGTATTCGTCGGCCATCAGGCCGCCGTTGGTTGCGCTGTGTTTTTCTTCGGAAAATGAACGTGCCGCATCGAAGAAACTCATACTGTCGAGCACGATGAGATTACGGATACTGTCGAGTTTATTGAAAGCTTTGTCCCGGTCTTTCGACGTATATTGCGGCTTGATGAGGATATGGCGGGCGTTGAACATATCGCCGTCACGTTCGATGAGCTGGATGATGTGGAATCCGTCGGGCGTCTCGACAATCTGCGAGACCTGTCCCACCTTGAGCGACATCGCGGCGTCGGAAAAAGCGGGCCAGAAAATGGACTTCGACGCCATGCCCAACTCACCGCCCTTGCTCACGCTGCCCGGGTCCTGGGAATAGAGACGCGCCAGGGTGGCGAATTTTTCGCCGGCAACGATCCTTTCGCGAAGACCGATGAGCTGTTCCTTCACGGCCAGTTCAGCCGCTTCCTTGTCGGGATATATGCCGATCTGGCGGATCCGATACTTGGTACTGACCATCGGTAGATCTTCTGCCGGGGTATCTTCGCAATACTTCTTGATGTCGCGCGGTGTGACCTTGGGAATATCGGAAGCCACCTCGCGCTGTTTCTCCTGGATCAGCGACTGGTCGCTCAGGGCCGAACGCCACTCCTGGCGGAGTTTGTAGATCGGTTTGCCGAAATATTCTTCGGTCTTCTGCTCGCCGCCGAGGGTCGTCATGACCTCATTGATCCGCTGGTCGAGCGCGGCTTCCACCTGGGCGTCGGACACGGTCAGCGAGTCCAGCTTGGCCTGGGTCAGAAAGAGCTTCGATACCAGGAAATTCTCCAGAATCTCGCAACGGGCGCTCTTGTCGACAGCCAGGCCGCGGGCCCGCATCATCTGGGCTTCGGCCTCGATTTCAGAAAGCATAACGATATCGTTGCCCACCAGGGCGACGGATTTTTCAACCACACCGCCGTACTGTTGGGCCCGGGCTCCGAAGAGCGCGGAAAACAGGACCACGGCCGTCAGTATCTTTTTCATTCTCATCGATTTTTCAACAAGGACACTTTGTCAGCAACTCTTGCGCCAAACTCAGCGGGTGGAGTAGTTCGGAGCCTCACGCGTGATGGTCACGTCGTGCGGATGACTCTCCGCCATACCGGCAGCCGTAATCTTCACGAACTTGGCCTCACGCAAGGCAGCCAGATCCTTCGCTCCGCAGTAGCCCATACCGGCACGCAGACCACCCACCAGCTGATAGATCACCTCGGCCAGGGTTCCTTTGTAAGGGACCTGGGCCACGATGCCTTCGGGTACGAGCTTCTTGATGTCTTCTTCCATATCCTGGAAATAGCGGTCTTTCGAACCTTTTTGCATCGCTTCGAGCGAACCCATGCCGCGGTACGACTTGAATTTGCGGCCGTTGAGGATGATGGCCTCGCCCGGTGCTTCCTCCACGCCGGCGAAAAGCGATCCCGCCATGATGGTGCTGGCACCGGCCGCCAGGGCCTTTACGATGTCGCCCGAGTAGCGGATACCGCCGTCGGCGATCACCGGGATGCCGGTACCCTTGAGGGCTTCCGAGGTATTCATCACGGCCGTCAGCTGCGGCACGCCGATACCGGCTATGATACGCGTAGTGCAGATGGAGCCGGGACCGATACCGACTTTCACGGCATCGACACCGCATTCCTTGAGCGCAAGCGCCGCTTCAGCCGTGGCAATGTTGCCGGCCACTATCTGCAGCTCGGGAAAAGCCTCGCGGATCTTCTTGATCGTCTTCAGCACGCCGGCCGAATGGCCGTGGGCCGTGTCGAGGACCACGGCATCGGCGTGGACACTCACCAAGCGCTCCACATCTTCAAGGCTGTGGGAGTTGATGCCTACGGCCGCCGCCACACGCAGACGCCCGAGGCTGTCCTTGCTGGCCTTCGGGTTGTCTTTGATCTTGGTGATGTCGCGGTAGGTGATCAGGCCGACAAGCCGGTTCTGTTCATCTACCACGGGCAGTTTCTCAATCCGGTTCTTGCGCAGGACCTCGGTCGCCTCGGGGATGGTAGTCTTCGGGCCGACCGTAATCAGATGCTCGCAGGTCATCACTTCCCGGATGGGTTTGGACGGATTGTCCTGGAAGCGGAGGTCGCGGTTGGTGACGATGCCGATCAGGTGGTTCCCGGGATCGACCACCGGGATGCCGCCGATATGGTACTGCGCCATCAGGCGCAGGGCATCGCCCACGCTCGCTTCGACATCGATGGTGATCGGATCGTAAATCATACCGTTTTCCGCACGCTTTACCTTGCGGATGTGTTCCATCTGGACGTCAATCGGCATATTCTTGTGAATCACGCCGATACCGCCCTCACGGGCGATGGCGATAGCCATGTTCGCATCGGTCACGGTGTCCATTGCGGCCGATACGATCGGCACCTGGATCGTGATATCCCGGGTAAACCGGGTATGGATGTCAACCTCGCGGGGAAGCACTTCACTACGGGCAGGAATGAGCAGTACGTCGTCGTATGTCAGACCTTCCATCACAATCTTGTCGGAATTCATAGCGCAAAAACTGGATATAATTGGGCAAATGTACGAATTTTCAGGCGATTTTCCTACTTTATCGTTCCCAGCATCTCGCGAACGGCCGCTTCCAGCTGCTTATCCTCTCCGCGCAGCATCGAGGCAGGGTCGTTGTCAACGCGGATGTCCGGTTCGATCTGGCTGTTTTCCAGATAACGGTTGTCAGGCGTCCATCCGCCCACCTGCGGTATGCCGAAAACGATCTGCGGGTGGATCTGCGTCTCCCACCATACCGCCGTCATCGTGCCGGGGACCGGCATACCGATGAGCTTGCCCAGATTCAGGGCCCGGTAGGCATACGGGAAACCGCACGCATCGGAATAACAGTCTTCACATACCAGCACGCAGGAAGGTTTGGTCCACTTGCTATAGGGCTCCGTGCCGATATACTCTCCGCGCGGCCGCCATTCCACATAGGCCTTGCCGCCCAGGAAGGTCACCAGGTCGTCGTGGAGCCAGCCGCCGCCGTTGTGGCGGATGTCGACGATCAGGGCATCGCAGCCACGGTATTTGCCCAGGGCTTTCGAATACACCTCACGGAACGAGGGGGAATCCATCCCCTCCACGTGCACGTAGCCGATGCGGCCGCCGGAAAGGCGTTCTACCATCTCCTCGCGCTGACGGACCCAGCGGCGGTACAACAGTGCGGATTCATTGGCCACCGGTTTGACGATCAGGTCTTCATCCTTGCCGCCCTTGCGCACCGTCACGCGGATCTTCTTGCCCGCCTTGCCTTCCAGAAGCGGGAACCAGTTCTCTCCCGCCTTGATCGCATGGCCGTCGATGGCCACGATCAGGTCGCCCGCCTTGATTTCGCTGTCCGCCAGGTTCAGCACGCCGGCCGGAAGCACTTCGGCGATCCGCAGGCCGTCGCCCGCATAAGCATAGTCGTAAAGGACGCCCAGCCTGCCGAGGGGCTCGCCGCCCTGCGGACGGTAACGGGCGCCGGTATGCGAACCGTTGAGTTCGCCCAGCATTTCGGAGAGCAGTTCCTGGAAATCGAAATAATTGTCGATATACGGCAGGAACTGTGCGTAATTGTCGCGGTAATAATCCCAGTCGGCACCGTGGAGGTTCGGGTCGTAGAACTTCTCCTTCACCTGTTTCCAGATGTGCGAGAACATATACTCACGCTCCGCCTTGGGCTTGAACTCGAAATCGCCCGAGAAACCGATCTGCTTGGTCTGCCCGCCGGCAAGGGTCACTTTCGTGATGCCGCGGCCCGAGAACACGTAGATCTCGTTCCCGTCGGCCGACGGCGTGATACGACCCGAGACGCCGCGTGCGAGCACTTTCACGTCACCTTCCCGCAGATCCTTGACGCAAAGGCCCATCCCGCTCTCCAGCGGCGTGACGTAATAGAGTTTACGGCCGTCTTTCGACAGATAATGGTCGCCATAGGCCGCACTGGCGGCCGTCAGCCGGCGCGTACGGTATTCACGGCCCTCGAGGAGCAGTTCCATCTTTTTGGGTTTCTCCTGGGCCAGGGAGTCTTTTTTCTCCTCTTTGGCCAGCTGCTTCTCGCTCTTGCCGCTGAGCAGTTTCTCCACTTCCTCGTCTTCCTTGTCCTGGTTGAATCCGGTCATCGCCTTGCCGTCGAAGAACATGATATAGATGTCTTCGTGGGCACCCCAGCTGCCGTGGCTGCGGTAGCCGTTTTTGTCGGACTCCCAGGTCATCGCCTTGCCGCCGAGGGCCCAGTGGAAACTACCGTCATTGTAGCCGCTCTGCGTCAGGTCGGTCACCTTCCCGGTACTCACTTCGATCAGGGCGATATCGACATTGTTCCAGCCGCCGTTGGCCTGGTAATCGGTCAGGAGATACTCGCTGTCGGGGCTCCAGGCGAAACTCTGGTCGCCGTCCTGATAGGAATAGTTGGCTCCCTTGAGCAGGGACTTGACCTTTCCGCCCGCCGTGGGCTTGACCACCAGTTCCACGCGGTCACGCAGATAGGCCACCCATTTTCCGTCGGGTGAAACCTCGGGCTGGAAACTGGTCTCTCCGGGCTCGGAGAAAAGTTCTTCTTTCGTCTGCGTAGCGTAGGTGAAGAGCTTGTCGTTCTTGTCGGTCAGGACGGTGCGCCAGACGCCCCAGCATCCGCCCCGTTCCGCCGCATAATAGAGTTCGCGGCCGTCTTTCGAGAAGCTCACGCCGCGCTCCTGCTCCGGCGTGTTGGTGATGCGCCGGGTCGTCTTGTACTCCGTGGAGGTGACGAACACGTCACCGCGGAGGACCACCGCGATTTCCTTGCCGTCGGGCGAAACGGCCATCGCCGTGGCATTGCCCGTGAAATTCATCTTCACAAGGTCACGTTCGTTCTCGTCGCGGACCACCGTGATGTCCAGCTTGCGCGGCTGGCCGCCTTCCTTGAGGATATAGAGGTCGCCGTTCTGGGAATAGGCCAGCGTCCCGTCGGCCGCCACGGAAACATAGCGGACCGGATCTTTCTCATAGCGGGTCAATTGCGTGGATTTGGACGGATTGGAAAGCGTGCTGCGGAACAGATTGAGGGTCTTGCCGCCCTGCTCGCTCAGATAATAGAAGGTCTCGCCGTCGGCGGCGAAGACCGGCTGGCGGTCTTCACCCTTGAAATTGGACAATTTGGTATAGACTCCGTCCTTGAGCAGCCAGATATCGCGCGTCACCGACGAAGTGTGGTGCTTCCGGAACGGATCCTCATATCCTTTGTAATCTTCGTACAGGATGGCCCCGTCGGGACGGACGCTCATTTCCGACATCGTAACGGAGTTCAGCAGGGCCGGACGTTCTCCGCCCTGTCCAACTGCATAGACCTGCGGTTCGCCGGGGAAACCTCCGTACGTCACATCGGGCTGGAGACCCGCCGTAAAGGCAATTCGTCCGTCGGGCAACACGGCTTTCGGTGTTTCACTGCCGGGATAATTGGTGATGCGTCTGGGCGTGCCGCCTTCGGCCGGAACCAGGAAAATATCTTTGCTTCCCTCACGATAAGAACTGAAATAAAGCTGTTTTCCGTCGGGTGTCCACACCGGGTCGGAATCATAAGCCGGATTGCTGGTCACCTGGCGGGCGCGGCCGCCCTGTGTGCCGACCACATAGATGTCACCTTTATAGGAAAAGGCGACTTGGGTTCCGTCGGGTGAAATTGCGTTCTTACGGAGCCAGCGCGGGCTCTCCTGTGCCGTGGCCGTCAGCAAGCCGAACAAGGCCAGCAAGACGAAAGTGATGGTTCTTTTCATTGTATGATTTGTATTTTTCGTCACATTGCAAAAGAATGTGGAAAGATACGAAATTATTCCGTAAGTTTGTGGGACAAACCTTATGCAGACGATGATTTCCTTCACTTGTGACTATTCGGAAGGCGCACACCCGATGATTCTTGCGCGCCTGGCCGAGACCAATCTTGAACAACTTCCCGGCTATGGCATGGATCACTACTGCGAAAGCGCCAAGGCAAAAATCCGCGAAGCCTGCGAGGCTCCGGATGCGGATGTCTTCTTCCTGGTAGGCGGCACCCAGACCAATTCCACCATCATCGCGGCGATGCTGCGCGATTATGAAGGCGTAGTCTCGGCCGAAACCGGGCACATCGGCGTGCACGAGGCAGGGGCCGTGGAATACACGGGGCATAAGGTACTCACCATTCCGGGACATCAGGGAAAGATCGATCCGGCGGAGCTGCAGGCATATCTGACCGCCGCCACCACCGATCCGAACTATGAGCATATGGTCTTCCCGGGAATGGTCTATATCTCCTTCCCGTCAGAATACGGCACGATCTACACGAAGCGGGAACTGGAGGAAATCCGTGCCATCTGCGACCGCTTCTCGCTGCCGCTGATGATCGACGGCGCCCGATTGGGCTATGGCCTGACGAGCCCGGCCTGCGACCTGACGCTGCCCGACATCGCACGTCTGTGCGACGTATTCTATATCGGGGGAACCAAAGTCGGCTGTTTCTGCGGCGAGGCCGTGGTCTTTCCGCGCGGCAATGCGCCGAAACATTTCTATACCATCACCAAACAGCACGGGGCAATGCTGGCCAAGGGCCGGTTGCTGGGCATCCAGTTCGACACGCTGTTCACCGACAAGCTGTATTTCCGGATCAGCCGCCACGCCATCGACATGGCGATGCAGCTCAAGGCGATGCTGAAAGAAAAGGGTTGCCGTTTCTTCCTCGACTCCCCCACCAACCAGCAGTTCGTGGTGCTTGAGAACAGGCAGTTGGAAGAACTGTCCAAAAACGTGGCATTCGACCTGTGGGACAGGGTCGATCCCGACCACACGGCCATCCGTTTCGCCACCAGCTGGGCCACCCCGCCGGAGCACATCGAAGAACTCCGCCGCTGGCTATAAAAGATAGCGGAGGCCGGCCAGGAAAAAGGTCGGCAAGCCGGAAGTATAACGCAGATAACCCGTAATCTGGAGCGTGTGGCCGTGGCCGCCGATCTCCAGACCCAGGTCCTGTGTGAACCGGGCCTCGACACCGTTCTGCCAGGAAACGGAAGCGGGTGAGAGATCGTCGATCAGATTGCAGCCATCATACAGCACGCCCAAGGTCGTCGCCATCCGGCCGAGATATTCCACCCGGTAGGAAAAACCGCCGAGAATCCTGTCACGGGCCATTCCGTCACTCCGCGTGTAAGATGCAACCGCCCAGATTCCGTCGGCCAGCGGCCGCTCCAGCCGGGCCGTAAGGGCATAACGGCTGTCCAGCAGATTGCGCGACGAAATATAGAAAGCCCTGCGCCAGGACTGGCCGTAAACGCCTTCCAGCGTCAGCCGGAAACCCGCCGGCAGCCGGGTATCGACGGCAGCCAGGTTCTTCCATACCGAACCTTCGCCGTGTCGGCCATAAACCGCCGTTCCTGCCCGCAGCACGACTGCGCCATTTCCCAAAACATCGTAATAGAGACTCACCCGGGGCGAGAAGGCGAACGGGAAGGAAAAACGCACGCCGGCCAGCAGTGTCAGCCGGCGGCCCATCCTGACCGCATCCTGCAGATAGAAATCGAATTTCGTGGCCGTGGAATCAAGTGCCGGTACAGCCAGATGGGCCGCCTGCACGCCGAAAAGCAGGCGCTGGGCCCCTGCAGCAAAAGTGAAGTCATCCGAAACCACCAGTTGCCGGCCGTCGGCCGACCCGTACCATCCGCCCTGCACGCGGTTGGAAGCCCGCCCGTCGAACAGAGCCGACGTGAATCCCGCCGCACCCCAGGCCTCACCTGCGGAAAGCCTTCCGCCCGACAGGTCGAGGCGGTTCGCTTCGTTGAAACGGGCATCGAGGCGGCCCGATCCGGTCACCCCCGAAATACCGTCGTATTGCACACCGGCAAAAAGCAGGAAATCTTCGCTGCCCAGCGGCGTGGAAACCGTAGCGCCGCCATATCCGGTCGAGCCGGACGTGAAGGAAGGATTCAAGCCATAGAAACCATAAAGCGATCCGTGGAAACGATTGCTGCCGAAAGGCGTGACCTGCAGCCGCTGCGCCCCGGCAAGCGGAGCCTCCTGCCGGACATCGAACGGAACTTCCGTATAGGTCCGCTGCCCCACCAGATTGTAGGTCAGCGGGGAAAGGCTGACCTCGCCTCCCTCCACCGCCTCGCCGACGCGCATCGACGTGGCGGCTTCATCGGTATGGACAAAGGTCGTCCCGGCCTCCAGGTCGGCATCGACCACGACATTCTGGCCGATATACGTGAACAGCCCCCGGACCGTCAGCGGCTTGTATTCGAAATAATGGATCCGCACCGTGTAGGGTCCGCCCGGGAGCACGTCGAGCATCTGGTACCAGCCATGGCGGTCGGTCGTCGCGTAATACTGGGTGTTGGTCTGCTGATGGATGAGCACCACGGTCACACCTTCGATGGGACCGTTTTCATCGACGATGCGGCCGCCGAGCGAGGCCGTCGTCACCTGCGCCGCCGCAGGGACGGCCAGAAGCAAAAGGAAAAGGTATAGCAATCGTTTCATCGACACAAAGATATAAAAAAAGGGCGACCTGGGGGTCGCCCTTTTCAAGAATGCGTAGGGACTAGTTCGCCGGCGTGTGGCTGAAGTAGATACCGCCGCAGAGCTCGATGAGTCCGTTGTAGGTATCCTTGTAGCCGATCATCGTCAGGCTGTCACCTTCCTTGATGCCCGCGTTCTTGATGAAGAACTTCCGGTTGTCGCCCGTAGCACCGTAGCCCGGATAGCATCCGTAGACATACAGTTCGTTGGTACCATCGGTAATATGGAGGTTACCATAATCGTTCGGTTTTCCATTGCTGCCGAGCAGGTCCTTGATCGTACCAGTCACCATATAGTACTTGTTCTTGTCGTCCGGTTTGGTCAGGAAGTCGGCGATGCTGATCTCTTCCACGTTGGCAATGACAGTCTCAACCGTACCGGAAACCATCTGGGGATTGTTGTTGTAGGCGCCGCGTTTGCCGACGACCGTTACAATGTCACCCACCTTGAGTCCGGTATCCTTGAAGTTCTCGGCACGATAGACGAGCGTCTCGCCCGACCAGTCCTTGATATAGAAGCTCTTGCCCTGCTTGTCGCTGGGATAGGCCGCCGAGATGACACCGCTCATACGATACTGGGTATCATCGATCGGGGCTGCGAGGAACTCGGCCACGCTCACGGCGAGGATCGAACCTTTCTGGAAAAGGGACTGCTCGGTGCTGTATTCCTTGCCGCCGCTCTTGGTCTTGAACACCAGCTTGGTGTTGCGGTCGCCGCCGGCGTTGGGAGCCACCTTGAAGACCACGGTATTGCCGCTGATCGAGGAAATGGAGAGCCACTCCTGGGCGGCTGCCGGAACCTCGACATAGACACCGGTGCCCTTGTTGTCGAGTTTCACGGTGAAGTTGCCTCCTTCGAGCGGAAGTTTGGCATCTTCCGGATCGGTCTCGGCCACCTTGATGAGCGACTTGTTGAGCTTGACGACCGTCACGTCGACCAGCTCGACCGTACCGTTGTAGGTGGTCTTCGGGCCCTGGACCGTGATTTCATCGCCCACGGAGAAGTCGAACGGCGACTTGCCCCATCCGCCGGAATCCTTCGGATAGGCGCCGGAGGAATTAACGGTACCATAGATATAGATCTCACCCGTACCGTCGTTCAGATACCAGTTGCCATACTGGTCGTTGGCAATGGACGTCACGACACCGGTAACCAGATAAGTCTTGCTGTCGGGACCGGCAATGACCTCTTTGCAAGTAGCGGGAGAGACAACGGCCAGGCCCTGGATCACATTGATGTTCTGGGTTTTTCCCTCGCAGGCAAGGGCAAGTTCGGCCGTACGGCCGTCGAGAGTCTTGGCCGCCGAGAAGGTGACGGTCGTGGAACCGGCTCCACCCGAAGCCGGGCTGACGGTGAGCCATGAAGGCGCACCGGTGATGGTCCAGCTGCCGTTGGCATCGACCGTGACAGGCGTAGAGCCGCCGTCCATGCTGATGGCCACATAGGAAGTGGAAACCTTGACCTCGCTCAGATAGTGGTCGGGTTCAATCTGGTCGCAACCGAGAGCCAGAGCGAGGACGGCAACGAAGGAAACAAGGATATTCTTGATTTTCATATCGCGGTCTTTCTAATTAGTTGAACAGATATTTGATACCCACGGAAGCATACCAGCACTGGCCGATGCCGTGGTTCGGGACGAAGATCTCGGTGTTGCCGCTGACGGCAGCCGGCGTCGAGAAGGTCGGATAACCCTCAGCGTCCACGCCTTCGTACTTGAGGATGCGGGCGTCGGAACCGATGGCCGGGTTGAGGTACTTGCTCACGCCCCAGCTCGAGTTGAACAGATTGAGGACGTTCTTCAGGTCAAGGCAAAGCTGCAGGATGTTGGTGTTGTTGCCGCACTTGACGGTGAAGTCGTGCTTGTAGCTGAAGTCCACACGGTGGACCCACGGGCTGTACACGCTGTAACCCTCGGCATACTGGCCCTGGTGGGTAGCCAGGTACTTGTCCTTATGCACATAGTCCATGAAGCGGGTCTGGTCGTCGGCCGAAACGAAACGGAAGGCACGGGAGGCGACTTCCTCATCCGTCGGGATATAGAGGGCGTCGTAGTTGTAGCCGTCACCGTTCATGTCGTTGGTGGTCATATAGCTGTAGTTGTAGCCACCGCGCCAGGCCTCATAGATGAAGCTGTAGTGGTTGCCGCCCTTGTCGTGGTGCGTAAGCGAAGCGACCACGCGGTCGGGCGTCACATACTGCGAGTTGTGGAGCTTGATGTAGTTCGGGCCTTCATTGGTCGGCACATAGGTGAAGGCCGACTCGGCGGCGGAACCCGGCATACCGGTGATTTCCTTGTTCACGGTGTGCGTGTAGGCGGCCATGAAGCTCAGGCTCTCGATCGGGCGGACATTGATCTGCGCACTGGCGGACCAGCCGTAACCCTTGTCGGTGTTCTCCAGGACGAAGGCCTTGGTGTCATAGCGGAAGCCGGTCGGATAGATCGGGCGGTTGTCGGCGCCGTTGAAACGGGCGAAACCGGCCACATCCTTCATGCTCCAGTCGGAGATGGCCACGGCGTTGATGGTCTTGTTGAAGATACCCTCAGCCGAGAAGGTGAACGGGAAGGAGGTCGGGAAGCTGAAGTCGAATGCCAGCGAGCTCTTCCAGACCTGCGGCATCTTGAAGCGGGGATCCACACCGTTGACGGCGGAAGGAACCGTACCGTCTTCCGGTTTGACGGTGTTCGGATAACCGAGGCTGAGGAGTTTGTTGTAGAGGGCATCGATCGTAGCCTTGCCGTTGGAATCGGTCACAAGACCGCCCTTGAACACGTCCATCGAGAAGCCCTTGGCAGCGGCGTTCTTGGCGTTGATCTGCGCCTGGTACTGCACCATACCGCCGTTGGTCGGCATATTGGTGAAGAACACGAGCGGGAGACGGCCGGAGAAGAGGCCCGTACCGCCACGCACCTTCAGGCTCTTGTCACCGAAGACGTCCCAGCTGAAGCCCACGCGCGGCGAGAAGGTCACCTTCGAGGTCGGCCATTTGCCGGTATCGATATGGGTCGCTTCATAATCATAGACACGCGGATAATAGGTCTTCTCCAGGATGGCATTGTTGGTCATCAGGTCGCCGTTGTCGAAGAACAGGCCGTCGATACGGACACCGTAGGTCAGTTTGAAGCGGTCGGTCACGTTCCAGTCGTCCTGGGCATAGACACCGGCTTTGTGGAACTGGACGCGGGCGGCCGGATACTTTTCACCGTCGTAACCGTAGGTCAGACAGACCACCTGCGGGGTGGCACCGGCGAGGAAGTCGTCCACGGAGTTGTAGCGATAGTAACCCGTACCGTTACGCATATACTGGTTGTCGGCCATCTGATACTCGTAGCTGACACCGGCGGTCACTTTGTGGGCGCCTTTGTACCAGGTGATATCGTCTTTCACGTTGGCGATGGTGTTGTGGACGGCGTTGTTCCAGGTGAACAGCTCATAACCGAGGGCCATATAGTTGTTGCTCTGGGTGTCGTCGAGGATGTCGATGAACGGGAATTCCTCGGAGTTCGTACCGCGCACGTCATCGAGTTTCGAGAACGTGGCCAGGAACTGGTTCGAGAGGTTGTCGCTCAAACGGCTGTTCAGGTCGAGGGACCAGGTGCTCACGAGATTCTGCATCGAATACATCGCATTGGCGAAGGACATCGAATACTGCGACATACGGGCGCCGGACATACGGGTGCCGCCGTCCATCGAGGAACCGTTGGGCGAGTTCCACACATTGTTCTTGGTATAGTTGTAACGGAGGGCCAGTTTGTGCTGCTGGTTGATGTTCCAGTCGATGCGGGCCAGGATCTTCATATTGTTCTCATCGGCCGGGAAATCCGTCCAGGAACCCGTGTCATAGCCATATTTGCTCTTCACGTACTCGGAGACGCGCTGCAGGTCGGAAAGTTTGGTGCGCGACACATAGTTGGTGGCGTCGGCCACACCGTTCGCGGAACCGCGCCAGCGGTTGACGACCGTCGGGACCTTCGAATACTCGGCATTGACGAAGAAGAAGAGTTTGTTTTTCACGATCGGGCCGCCCAGGGTGAAACCGTAGGTCGTGCTGCGGTCCTTGTTGCGGGCGCCGCTGATCTGTTCGCCGTCAACGGTATCGCCGCGCAGGTTCTCGTTGCGGTGATAGACGTAGGCGCTGCCCTTGAAGGTATTGGTACCCGATTTGGTGATGGCGTTCACGCCACCGCCGATGAAGTTGGTCTGACGTACGTCGTAGGGCGAGATCACGACCTGGAGTTCTTCGATGGCATCGATGGAGATCGGGTTGCCGCCGCCCGGCAGGTTGGAGCTCAGACCGAAGTTGTTGTTGAAGTTCGCACCGTCAACGGTGAAGTTGGCAAGACGGCCGTCGCTGCCGGCAAAGCTCATTCCGTTGCCGCCATAAGGCGACAGGCGGGTCACGTCGGTGATGCCGCGGCTGACGCTCGGCAGGTTGACGATCTGGGAGTTGTTGATGTTGGTGGCGGCACCGGTCTTCTCGGTCGAGAACTTCGAAGAGGCGGAAGCGACCACGATGGCTTCGGAAAGAAGCTCGGTGGCTGTCTTCAGCACCACATTCTGCTGGTAGGTCTCGGCCAGCGAGAGGACGATGTCGGGGATGACGACGGTCTGGCAGCCGATGAGGGAGTAGCTCACCTCATACGGGCCGCCGGTACGCATACCCTGGATGGCATAGCGTCCGTCTTCGTTGGTCACCGCATAATACTGCGTGCCGGAAGGAGTGTGCACTGCGATCACGGCCGCACCGATGAGAGGCTCGCCGCCTTCATCGACGATCTGACCGGCAAGGCTCGAGGTGGTCACCTGGGCATAAGCCGGAACAATCATCATCAGGAAAGCTGCAACAGCCAGAAAACGTTTGATTGTTTTTTTCATTTGTTTGTTTGTGGTTAATTTGATTGATTATATAAAAATAGTTATTGACTTATCGATTCATCACAACCCCCATTGTCCTGGCAGGAAGGAGGATTCCACCGCAGTTTCGATGCTGTCGTCGAGATTGCAGAAGAAATCGAAGCCGGTCAGTTTTTCAATGTCATCGACGCTCCGGGCGTAGGAGCGGGAAACATTCACGTCGCCGTAGCTGCGGTTCTCGAACCAGAAGCCGATGGCCGCGTAGCCGTTGTTGCCCTCACCCGGCTTGTATTTGAGGACAACCTTGAAATAGGCTTTCGGTATCGCCACGTTCTTTCCTTCGTTGTCCTTGATATATTTGATTTCCGGATCGGCAGCCGTCTGCAACA
>JAEEGI010009765.1_pt1 | contig 20954 bp, 21 predicted proteins | sample 8958751 | NCBI WGS metagenome assembly JAEEGI01 (sample SAMN16246545, study PRJNA631951) | gut metagenome | biome: gut microbiome; feature: rumen; material: KS-attached | host: Bos | place: Iran: Karaj | collected 2018-10 | reverse complement strand
TCTCTTGGATTTTGTTATCCTCTAAAATCTCTTTTGTGTCCATGTTTTTACCCTGCTATAAAAAAAGAATGTCATGTTCAGACGATGACATTCTCTAGCGCACATGAAAACTAAGCTCTTTATACTAAAAGAACAGCTACATATCCGTATGAAAATGCCTCGTCGCAGCATAATCGCCCATGACTGTCTGATTTGTCCATAGCTGTTCTCCTTTCTTTAATCTTTAATTTGAAATTAATTGTTTGAATTGTATATGAAATATACCATAGAAACGATAACACAAAAAACGCCTTTTTGTAAACCCTATTTGATAAATTAACCCAAGATTTACAAATATTTTTTCTGTTCTGTAAAGCCTCTACCCTTAACCTCGGAAACGCGGCTTACAATGATAAATGCTTCTGGATCAATTTCATGAACCAGCTTCTCTGTTTTGGCTAATTCTCTAGTGGAAACGATAGAAAGATTAATCTCTGTATCCTTTCCAAGATAGCCTGTTCGGCCGTATATTACAGTAACGCCTCTGTCGATATCCTGAAGAATTGCTCTTCTGATTTCTTCACTCTTCTTACTTACAACCTTTATCTGAGTCTTTGCCTTACCAAGTATCAGCATTCTATCTAATACATTAGTATAAATAATGACCATCAAAATGCCATAAAGCACTAAATTCTGCTTGGCAAATAATGCCTGTAAAACAAGTATGCAAATATCAAAGGCCCACATCATGCCCGATATAGGAGTTCCGAAGAATTTATTGAGTACGATAGGTGGTATGTCCATTCCACCTGTAGATGCACCAGTACGAATAACAATTCCCAAGCTAACTCCAATAATAATTCCACCAAAAACTGTGCAAAGCACTATATCGTCTGTTGGTGGGAACCTAACTGCAAGAAGCTCGGCTATATGTAATTCTACTGGAAAACAAAATGTTGAGAGTAATGTGTTGGCTGCAAAGCGGCGACCCATGATGCGCCAGCCAACAAAAAATAGAACTGTATTTATAACAAATGTAACATGTACGGTCTTAAAACCAAACATACGGTGGAAGAACAAAGCCAGACCTGTTCCACCGCCAGTAATGAGTCCTGACGGCTCTATAAAGAACGCAACAGCAAGTGCGTATGCAAAATTTCCTAAAATAACTATTAATGCTGTCTTTATTATCTGCTTCATTATTCCACCCACTTATATATTTTATTTATCGTTCATCTTTGCAAGCTTAGCAGCCTGATCAGCTGCAATAAGGGCATCAAGAATCTCCTGAATATCACCATTCATAATCTTATCAAGCTTGTATAATGTAAGGTTGATTCTGTGATCTGTAACACGTCCCTGTGGGAAGTTGTATGTACGAATCTTTTCAGCTCTGTCGCCAGTACCAATCTGTGAACGACGCTCAGCTGCTTCAGCATCCTGCTGCTTCTGAAGCTCTAAATCGTATAACTTTGCACGTAAGAGTGCGAAAGCCTTTTCCTTATTCTGAAGCTGTGACTTTTCAGTCTGGCTGTAGATAACAATACCTGTTGGGTAGTGAGTAAGACGTACAGCTGAATCTGTTGTGTTGACACACTGACCACCGTTACCAGAAGCACGCATAACGTCGATACGGATATCCTTTTCATCAATCTGAACATCTACTTCCTCTGCCTCAGGCATTACTGCTACTGAACATGTAGATGTCTGGATACGTCCTTGAGATTCTGTCTCTGGAACACGCTGTACACGGTGTACACCAGATTCGTATTTAAGGATTGAGTAAGCACCTGTTCCCTTAACCATGAATTCGATGTTCTTCATACCACCGATACCTGTTTCATCTGCTTCAAGAAGCTCAACCTTCCATCCACGTGACTCAACATAGTGTACGTACATACGATAGATTTCAGCTGCAAATAGGGCTGCCTCTTCACCACCTGCACCTGCACGGATTTCTACGATAACGTTCTTGTCATCATTAGGGTCCTTTGGAAGAAGTAAAATCTTAAGCTCCTGCTCAAGTCTCTCAACCTCAGCCTGTGACTCCTTCATCTCCTCTTTAGCAAGCTCCTTCATTTCTTCATCTGACTCTTCCTCAAGAAGGGCAAGTGAATCTTCGATGTTCTGCTTGTGAGCACTATACTGCTTGTATGCTTCAACGATAGGTGCAAGTTCAGCCTGCTCCTTCATAAGAGATCTAAATCTTGCATTATCATTAGCTACATCTGGCTCTGATAAAAGGTTCATAACCTCTTCATATCTCAATACTAAATCTTCTAATCTATCAAACATAATAACCTCCTGTTTATAGATGTCCTTTTACTACTCGATTATTTCCGGCCAAATCCTTAACAACCTCAACATCCTTGAAGCCGTTTTCCACAAATAAAGCGTATACATCTGGCCCTTGATCATATCCTATTTCAACTAATAGCCAGCCATCAGAGGCAAGATATTCTGATGCGTGACCTACTATTTCTCTATAGAAATACAAGCCGTCTTCTGTTCCATCTAGAGCAATAAGTGGCTCGTGATCTTTTACTTCTTCTGCTAAATCCTTAATATCGTCTGTTCTGATATATGGTGGATTAGATACAATAGTGTTGTATTTACCAAGTACTGGCTTCCATATATCACCTTTGATGAAATCTATTCTGCCGCTACACAGTCTATTCCCGTTATCCCTTGCAACAGCAAGAGCTTCGTCGGAAATATCTATTCCTGCTCCAGTGATACCTTGTCCTAAAACAACAAGAGAGATAATAACACATCCGCTGCCAGTACACAAATCTAAAACATGACTGCCAGTAGGAGTTACCTTAAGAGCCTCCTCTACAAGAGTTTCTGTGTCCTGACGTGGAATAAGAACATGCTCGTTAACCCAGAAGGATATACCCATAAACTCCTGCTCACCAGTAATGTGCTGAAGTGGGACATGCTCTGCTCTTTTAAGTAATGCTTCCTTGTATTTGAACAAAGTAAGCTCGTCTATTTCATCATTCTGAATAAGAAAATATTTAGCCTTGGTAAGCTGACTAACAAATGCAAGCAGATACCAAGCATCTATCTTAGCATCTATAATGCGTTCTGTCTCTAATAATTTAGTTCCCTTTTCTAGTGCTTGCTTATATGTCATTTGAAAAACACTCCTTATTTTTTTCCTGGAAATCCTTCCAATCAAAAACTGCCTCTACAGAAGCGATTCCAACTTCTATCATATCATCATCTGGCTCCATAACTGTAAGCTTTTGAAGCCATAAACCAGGCTTTGAGAACAAATTGACAACCTTGTTGTCATATCTGCCAGCAAGTCTAATGAATTCGTAGGAAATACCTGCGATAACTGGGATAAGAATAAGCCTGCAAGCAAGCTTAAGCCAAACATTATCGAAGGTTATAAACATAAAAACAAAAACTGAAATTATAAAAACAATAAAAATGAAGCTTGTTCCACATCTCTTGTGAAAACGAGTGGATTTTCTAACATTATCCACAGTAAGTGGCAAGCCAGTTTCAACACAATTGATGCATTTGTGTTCTGCACCATGATACATAAAGGTACGTTTAATATCTTCCATTCTGGAAATAACCATTACATAGCCTATAAAAATGGCGATACGTATGATTCCTTCCACAAATGTTATGGCAACAGGAGATAAACCAAATCTGTTTAAGCCTAGCGATATAAAATATGGCAATGCGAAAAAGATTGCAAGTGCTAAGACGAAGGATACAAAAAGCGTACCGCCCATCTCGGCCTTTTCTTTCTTTTCTCGTTTTTTAAGCTCCTCTTCTGTAAGCTCTGATTTAGGAACTTCGTCTTCGTCCTCGAAAAAGCTGGCAGAATACATAAGAGTGCTAAGTCCAATAACTAAGGAATCCACAAAGGATACCATACCTCTTATGATAGGGATTTTGTGCCATATATTATTTATGTCTCTTGTGTTTTTAACCTCTACAGCTATGTCATTATCTGGCTTTCTGACTGCCACGGCGTATTTATCACCGTTTCGCATCATAACGCCTTCCATAACTGCCTGTCCACCAATACCCGAATACTTCATTTTATTCTCCGTTTAACGTAATAAAGGGCTGAGACGAATCTCAACCCTTAAGAGTCCAAATAACAAACTACTTTGCGTCAATGCCGTACTTCTTATTGAACTTGTCAATACGTCCACGAGCCTGTGTAGCTTTCTGCTGGCCTGTGTAGAATGGATGGCACTTTGAGCAAATTTCTACGTGGATGCTCTCCTTTGTAGAACCTGTTACAAATGTGTTACCGCAGTTGCAAGTAACTGTAGCCTGATAGTAATCTGGATGGATACCCTGTCTCATCTTATTCACCTCTCACTTAATAAACTTTACAATTTCCAACTGTAAGTAATAATGCCGTTCAAATACGAGGTACTCGTATTTCATCCCGATTAACAGCTTCACTAGTATAGCATGGCAATTTTAAAATATCAAGTATTCTTAATCACTTTCTGTCAATTTTACCATTTTTCCCTTATAGCGCTTAAAGAAGTCCTCCAATTTATCCATTAAATCCTTTTTGGGAACGCTTTTTAGGATATAATCCTCCGGTCTCATATCCACTGCTTTCACAACTAAATCCCTGTCATTCTTACCTGTCAGAAACATAACAGGAATATTTCTAGTCTCAGCATCTTCCTTTAGCATTCGAAAAACTGTAGGACCGTCCATAGAAGGCATTTCATAATCCAGCAAAATCAAATCCACATCCTTGTTATCAAGAAGCCAGTGAACAGCCTTGCTTCCCGAATCTAACATGGTAATCTGATAGCGCTCCTTCATCCATTCATGCATCATGCGCATGTAGGTTACATCATCATCTACAATTAAAATATGATGTCTTCTGGCTGGGGCTATTTCTCCATTTATAGTACTTTCGATAGTTTTAAGTAGTGCGTCCATGTCAACAGGACGGGCAAACCATTCCACTATTGCTGACTTTGGAATGATTTCCATGGCGCTTTCATATTCAGCCTTAGCTCCAACCAATATTACCATTCTCTGCTGCTCCAGGCAAAGATTTTTTAGCTCCTTCATAAAATCCTCACCTCTTACTGTATAAATATCATCATCCAGATAATAAATAATTGGATCAGATTCGTCCACAGCCTCCTCCAACTGAAATATGCTTGGCCTTACCGATATTCCCTCATAGCCCGCTTCATCTAATTTTTTCTTGATTCCCATTACAGAGAAGCTATCCTTAGAGCTTACAATAGCAACCTTGCTTTTCTCCGCCTGCGATTTAAATAAATCCATAGTCAGTCCTCCAAATTATCCTTCTAGTATTTGTGTTGCAAGGCTAGCCACAGCCTCATAATCAAGCTTATCTAAAAGTGCTCTGATTTCCTTAAGCTTTTCATCCAATTCCTCAGGTATCTCGTAATCTGCCAATGTATTTAATACCATTTCCGTAGATGTGAAATCACACACATTTGCCATTTCTATAATAGAATAAAGCGCATCCTTTAAATCGCTTTCATCTAATGGCTTCTTCGCTGACTTTTGTCCCTCGTAGGTATTTCTAATGCTTAAATATTCATCTATAAGCTCCTTATGGTGGGTTTCGATATAATCCCAATCCCCAGCATTTCCTGCCTTTTCCAAAGCTTCTGCTTTTTTGGAAATAGACATTTCTCCTATTAAACGAGCTGTACTTTTTAGTCCGTGAACCTTTATTGTGTAATTCTTTATATCAGATTTTTCCTTGAACTCATCCAGCTTTTTAGCACTTTCGTCTATGGTAGATACGAAAATCTTGATGAGAGCCTGCCTTTCGTCATCATTTGATGTTAATGTTCTGTCGTGCTTAACATCACTGATAGCCTTTTTCAATATCTTTTTCTTAGGCATATATTTAAGCAGCATATCCTCCAAAGCCTCGGCATCGATTGGCTTAGTCAGATAGTCATCGAACCCTTTAGAGATATAGTATTCCTTAGCACCAGCTATGGCATTTGCTGTAAGAGCAATCACCTTTGTTCTTGAACCAAGATATCCTTGCTCCTTCAAAATATCCAGGGTCTGTAATCCATCTAAATCAGGCATCATGTGGTCCATGAAAATAACATCATATTCCTTCTCTTCTGCTCTTGTTATGGCCTCACGGCCAGACTGAACAACATCAGGGACAAAGTCATATACCTTCATCAGGTTCTTTGCCACCATCAGATTCATCTCATAATCATCTACAACCAATATCTCTGCCTTTGGCATAGATGGGAAGGTGTATTTGTTACGCCTTCTGTAGCTTCTTTTGATACGTTTTTTGTAATCCCCTATTGGCTCATTATTTACAATGCCCTGCTTAATAACAAAGGAGAATGCCGAGCCTACGCCGTATGTGCTTTTTACCTCCAGCTCACTACCCATCAGGTGCAAAAGCTCTATAACAATTGGAATTCCCAGTCCAGTTCCTTCGATATTTCTGTTATGCTCCTCATCAATTCTTTTAAAGGTAACATATAAATTTTCTATTTCATCCTCTGGAATTCCTCTTCCAGTATCCTTAACTGTAACCTCTATTTCCACAGCGTTGTCGTCTCTACCTTTTTCCACCATAGACAAGCCCACTTCACCAGCCTCGGTGTACTTCACGGCATTTGTAAGAAGATTTGCAATAATCTGCCCCAGTCTTACGTCATCACCTAATAATGTCATTGGCAGATTTTCATCTACATTTACTTTAAAATTTAGGCCTTTAGATTTGGCCCTTGTAGATGAACTGGTAATTAAGGTATTAACCATTGTAGCCAGGTCGTACTCCACGTCAAAGATTTCCATCTTGCCTTCTTCCAGCTTTGAATAATCTAAGATTCCATTGACCTGCGCCAACAGTGATTTGCCCGCCTGCTTTATATTGGTTGCATACTCTACTATCTGCTCATCATTGCTTTCTCTTATAATCATTTCATCCATTCCAAGAATGGCGTTAATTGGAGTCCTAACCTCGTGGGACATATTTGCAAGGAAGGTACTTTTTGCCTTGTTAGCAGCATTAGCTTCCTTTGTCTGTTCATCGATTACCCTAATTAGGCCCCTTGCAACAAAGGCGCCGTAAATTAATCCCAAAATAAAAACTACTATAAATGGGACAAAAAAATAAGCCGCAGATATGACAGTATCTTGTTTTTCAAAGATACCTCTTGTCATAAATGCGACTATTATTAATAATGTTATTTCCACAAACAACACCAATGATACTGTTAAAAGCATCATTTTAGTCTTCACCGATTTCATAGCTCACCCCATATATACTTAGGCGATTAGCCCATAAGTATATCCATTATTGAAGCGTAAACCTCATCGCTTTTAACCTTCCAATTGTTGCAAAGTGTTTCTGCCTGCTCCTTTGAACCTACGTGAAAGCTTAAGTCCAATGTAGGAACATCATTTTCAGTAATGCGAAGCTGAACAACAAATCCACCTCTATCAGCCTTGAAATATGTAGCCTTATAGGAATTCTCCTCCTTCATAGAGATAGAATTAACCTTAAGGTATTTATTAATATCCTTAGACAATGCTGGAGATATTTTTTCCTTGAATAGCTCCAATGTCTTCTGGCCTTCATCCGTAATAGAATATGTTGTATTGTTATGATTTGTCTTTGAGACAATTAAATTTGCCTCTTCATCATCACTGATTGCCTGCTGTGCTGTAAAATAATCTGTTAAATTTCCTTCTAAGAAGAAATCTGTTATCTGACTATTACTAAGTGGGAAACCACTACGATGCAATAATTCTAGTATAGTAATCTTATATATTAAATTTGGTTCTGCCATGATATTCCTCACTTTTAAAACTTTAAGTAAGGGTTAAATTACCCTCTTTCGAATAATCATATCGATATATTCATCATTATTCTTTGTATGGGCAAACATATTAAGGATTGTCTCAACGGCATCCTCTTTTCTTGCGCCATTAATTGCCTTGCGCATGATTTCCATGGCATCAAGCTCTTTTCTTGAAAGAAGTAAGTCTTCTCTACGAGTACCTGAACCTGTAATATCGATTGCAGGGAAGATTCTCTTTTCAGAAAGCTTTCTATCAAGGATAAGTTCCATGTTACCTGTTCCCTTGAATTCCTCGTATACAACGTCGTCCATCTTGGAACCTGTATCTACAAGTGCTGTAGCAAGGATTGTAAGGGAGCCGCCTTCACGCATGTTTCTGGCTGCACCAAAGAACTTCTTTGGCATGTGAAGTGCTGCTGGATCCAAACCACCTGAAAGTGTACGACCAGATGGCTGTACTGTAAGGTTGTATGCACGTGCAAGACGTGTGATTGAATCCAAAAGAATCATAACATCCTGTCCATGCTCTACAAGACGCTTTGCGCGCTCGATAACCATTTCTGAAACACGCTTGTGATGCTCTGGGCTCTCGTCGAATGTAGAATAGATAACTTCAACATTCTTGCTGTTTCTCATGGTATCCTTCATATCTGTAACTTCCTCTGGACGTTCGTCAATCAGAAGAATGATAAGATGCATGTCTGGATGTGAATAATTAACTGATGTGGCTACTTCCTTTAAAAGTGTTGTCTTACCAGCCTTAGGCTGAGAAACAATCATACCACGCTGTCCCTTACCGATAGGACTAACTAAGTCTACAATACGCATTGCTACGGAGCTGCGCTGTCTTTCTAATCTAATTCTTTCATTTGGGAAAATTGGTGTTAAGTCTTCGAAATTAGGTCTTCTAGTAGCTGCATCTGGTGTGTAGCCATTGATTGTATCGATAATCATAAGAGCAGCGAACTTATCTGTTGGGTTATTGAAACGCTTCTTTCCAACAATAATATCACCTGTCTTAAGATTAAACTTCTTTATCTGAGACTGAGAAACATAAACATCCTCAGTACCTGGCATGTAATTATCGCAACGAATGAATCCAAAGCCATCACCCATAACCTCTAAAATACCACTAGCTGGCATAAGATTGTCAAGAGGGATGTCTGCAGGAATCTCAGCACGCTCTGTTTTTTCTACACGGTCAACTTTCTCAGTGCGTTCTGGTCTTTCTGTGCGCTCAACTCTTTCCACTCTACGCGGTCTTTCTGCTCTAACAGGTCTTTCGGCCTTTTCTTCTTTAACTGCTTTTGGCGCTGATTCTTCAGTTTCAACGCTATTTTGCTTATCAATTTCATCCTGCGCAAGCATAGCTTCTACTAAATCAGCCTTCTTCATCGCTGATGTGCCCTTTATGCCCCTAGCCTTGGCTAAATCACGTAAAATCGTTACTGATAAGCTCTCATATTTTTCTCTCATTCAAATCTCCTTAATGATTCTTAATAATAACTTCGTGGAATAAAAAGCCGAATCGACTAACGAATTAACTTTGATAGTAAGCACATTATATACTCAAATTTTAATTCTGTCTAGATTTTTTTATCTATCTTTTCCATAAATATATGTGGCAAAATAGATCACGCTTGCTATTATTACAATCATTGGGCCTGTTGCCATATCAGTGAAATATGACACAAACAAGCCTACTATTCCAGAGAAAATACTAAAAATAATTGAGAAATAAGTATATTCTCTAAAATTATCGGATATGTTACGGCTGCTGGCCGCTGGAAGAATTAGCAATGCATTAATCAAAAGGATACCTACCCATTTAATAGAAAGCATCACAAGTAACGCAATGAGCACTGCAAATGCATCTTCCATAATCCTAACTGAAATGCTTCGGCTTTTAGCCAAGGTGGCATGAATGCTGATGGCTGTAAGTCTGTTGATGCTGAAGCACCAGAACAATAGGATTATTCCAAAAAGAATTATAAGCTCTATGATTTCTGTGTAAGTAATAGATAAAATATCTCCTACTAATATGGCAGAATAATTAGCAAAGCTGCCACCTCTAGATAAGATTGCCAAACCAAGTGCTGTTGCACAGCTGGCAAAAACAGAAATCAATGTATCTGAAGAGCTAAGGCCCTTTCGGCTGATATAATTTAGAAGCAGGGCAAAGCATATACCAAAGATTATCATGGAAACTGTAGTGTTGCCAATGCCCATAATAACGCCTGCCGCAATACCTGTAAGGGCTGAATGTCCTAAAGCATCACTGAAATATGCCATTCTCTTTTGGACAATCATTGTACCAACCATACCAAACAGAGGCGAAATCAATAGAATTGCTATAGTGGCTCTAACCATGAAGGCATAAGAAAACATTTCATTAAACATTTGCATTCACCTCCACTTCTCCTGTAGCGCCCTTTCCAAAGACATTCTTGAATGCATCTGATTCAAATACATGCTTTGGCTTTCCAGCTGCGGTAACAGTTTTGTCTATAAGAATAACATTGTCTGCATATTTATATACATAATCCAAATCGTGACTTACCAGGATGATTGCAAGGTCGTGTGTCTCCTTAAGATATTGCATTTTCTCATAGAAGGCATCCATACCGTTTTTATCTATTCCAGAAACTGGCTCATCCAAAAGCAAAAGGTTTGGTGTATCGTGTACAGCCATCGCAAGAAGTACCCTCTGGAGCTGACCACCTGAAAGTGTTCCTACTGGCTGGTCAATAAGATGTTCAACATCAAACTCCGCTAAAGCTTCCTTTACATGGTCATGCTCTTTTTTAGTTTTAACAAGAATTGGTAATTTGCCAGTGAAGCTTTGGAACATATCATATACAGAAAGTGGTGTTGTTCTGTCGATGTTAACTGTCTGTGGAACATAGCCTATACGCAAGCCCTGAATGGCATTGTCCATCTTGTTCTTAAACAAAATTTCTCCAGTATGAGGAACTTCGTCAAGAATAGCTCTTACAAAAGTAGATTTGCCTGCTCCATTTCGACCGATAACAGCAGAAATCTGTCCACAGTGAATGTGCAGATTAATGTTCTCTAATACCTGTTGGTCACCAAAGCTGACACCCAAGTCTTTAATTTTTATACAGTGGAATCCACATGGAATAATTTTTTTCATGTTTTATCTTTCCCTACTTTGCTATGTTACTTATAAACTATTCTGAATTAAAGCATAGTTTTTACTAAGCACCGTGATATAATCGTCCTTATCATAAGTGCCATGAACCAATGTCTCCAGATATACTACCTTGGCATCAGTCTGTTCTTCAATAAGTTTACCCATGGCATGGCCATAATCATATTCAGCAAAAACAACCTTCACATTGTTTTTATTAATTGAATCGATAAAGCTGCTAACCTCTCCTGCACTAACCTGACGCTCTTCGTCCAAATCCATAGTAGCAACAACATTAGCCCCTAGTGACTGGGCTGTGTAAGCAAAAGCTTCATGAAGAATTGCAACGTTCTCACCAGCTAATACCTCATCAAGTCCACTCTTATCGATATAAGATTTCATAATATCATTAAAGCTATTTGCATTAGCTTTGAATTCTGTAGCATGAGCTTCATCGATACCTGCCAGTCCATCGGCAATAGCAATTACCTGACCGGAATATATCTCTTCACTCATCCAAATGTGGCTGTTGAATTCACCGTGATGATGATGTTCTTCACCCTCTTCACCATGAACATGCTCTTCTTCATGCTCTTTCACATCTTCTGTTTCTGCAATAATAGGATATGTATCCTCTACTGCTTCGAAAGTATCGATGATGGTAAGGTCTGGATAAGCAGCAATAACATCCTCAAGATATCCTTCCATGCCGCCTCCATTTACAATTAAAACATCAGCTGCTGCCAGATTCTTCATATCCTCTGTTGTAAGTGTGTAGTCATGTAAACATCCTGTGGTTGGCTGGGATAAGTTTTCCACAGTGATGCCATCAATATCCCCTACCACGTTACAGGCAGCAAGATAAACTGGATTGCAGCTTGTCATGATAAGCATGTCCGCCTCTGCCACTTCCGCTTTATTATATTTTACATAAAAAAATGTGCTGCAAAAGCTAACAACACTAATTGATATAAGCAATAGCAGCACAAATAAAAATTTATTTTTCATTAGTCTAAGTCCTCTACGTCTGTCAGACTAGCTTCGTTTTCGATTACCTGGTCCAAGAAATCCTGGATTGTGTCGAGACCCTGCTTAGTCTGCGACGAAAATGGAACAATAATAGTTTCCTTGCTAGCACCTAGGCCCTCTCGCAATATTTTGATTTGCTTATCAAGCTGGCTACGTTTTATTTTGTCAGCCTTTGTAGCAATAACGATAGGGTCGTATCCAACATAATCCATCCATTCATACATCTGTTTATCGTTAGCAGATGGAGCATGTCTAATATCAACAAGTAGGAAAACTGCACGAATCATATCTGATGTGTTTAGATATGTTTCAATCATTTTCCCCCATCTTTCTCGTTCCTTTTCAGATGCCTTTGCAAAACCATAGCCCGGCAAATCTACTACATAAATTTCATCGTTGATATTGTAGAAATTTATTGTCTGAGTCTTGCCCGGCTGTGCTGATACTCTTGCAAGAGCTTTGCGGTTCATAACCGCATTTATAAGTGATGATTTACCTACGTTAGATTTGCCTGCGAAAGCAACCTCTGGGAGGTCGTTCTTAGGCAAATCTGATGTAGGACCACATACTGTTTCAAGATTACATGATCTGATAACCATTACGCACTCTTTTCCTTCTTGTCTTCGATTGAGACAACGCTGCCTTCATCATCCTTGTCAATAAGAAGCAAGTTGTCATCAACCATTTCCTTAGTAACTGTAATCTCTGTAATTGATTCGTCTGATGGTACATGATACATGTAATCCATCATAACATTCTCTACGATTGCACGAAGACCACGAGCACCTGTCTTTCTTTCGATTGACTTCTTAGCGATTTCGCGAAGTGCATCATCCTCAAAATGAAGCTTAACGCCATCCATCTTAAATAGAGCTTCGTACTGCTTTGTAAGAGAATTCTTAGGCTCTCTAAGAATTCTAATCATATCGTCCTCTGTAAGCTCCTTAAGAGATACGTTGATAGGCACACGGCCGATAAACTCTGGAATAAGACCGAATTTGATGAAATCCTGTGGAAGAACCTGCTGAAGTAAATCATCCACCTTCTGCTTGTTCTTATCCTTAATATCTGCACCAAAACCAATCTGGCTAACATCTGTACGCTGAGAAATGATTTTGTCTAAGCCTTCAAATGCGCCACCGCAGATAAATAAGATATTCTTTGTATCAATTGCGATTGTTTCCTGCTGTGGATGCTTACGACCGCCCTGTGGTGGAACGTTAGCTACAGTTCCTTCGATAATCTTAAGAAGTGCCTGCTGAACACCCTCACCAGAAACGTCACGAGTGATTGATACATTTTCAGATTTCTTAGTAATCTTATCTATCTCATCGATGTAGACAATACCAATTTCTGCTTTTTTAATATCAAAATCTGCTGCCTGAATAAGCTTAAGTAAGATGTTTTCAACATCCTCACCAACATAACCTGCCTCTGTAAGTGTTGTTGCATCTGCGATTGCAAATGGAACACCAAGAACTCTTGCAAGTGTTTGCGCAAGGAGTGTCTTACCTGAACCTGTTGGGCCAAGCATAAGAACGTTACTCTTCTGAAGCTCAACATCAATATCATCTGGGTTAGCCATGATACGTTTGTAGTGATTGTATACAGCTACTGATAATACCTTCTTTGCCTCATCCTGTCCGATAACATATTCGTCAAGGAATGCTTTCATATCCTCCGGCTTCTGAAGGTTGATTTCGATTGAATCTGAATCCTCCTGTGGGCCAAAATCCTCTAGCTCCTCAACAATTATTTCCTGGCAGATATCTACACACTCATCACAGATGAATGCCCCATTAGGGCCTGCAATAAGCTTGCGAACCTGATTTTGTGTCTTTCCGCAGAAAGAGCAACGAATTTTATCATCGTTTCTTGCCATAATTACCTCATTAACTCTCTAATTAATAGTCCCCTATAAAATATATATCGGATATTAACTAATTTTTCTTTGTAATAATTTCATCGATAAGACCATAATCAAGTGCTTCCTTAGCATCAAGCCAATGATCACGCTCTGTATCTGCGCATACCTGTTCGTATGGCTTACCTGTGTTTTCAGCAAGCATACGGTTTAACTTTTCTCTTGTCTTTAAGATGTTCTTAGCAGCGATTTCGATTTCTGTTGCCTGTCCCTTAGCACCGCCAAGTGGCTGATGAATCATAACCTCTGCGTTTGGAAGAGCAAATCTCTTACCCTTCTGACCACCTGCAAGAAGGAATGCCCCCATTGAAGCTGCCATACCAATACAGATAGTAGAAACATCACATTTGATGTACTGCATAGTATCATAAATAGCCATACCAGCTGTTACGCTACCGCCTGGGCTATTGATGTAAAGGTGAATATCCTTGCTAGGATCCTCTGATTCAAGGAAAAGAAGCTGAGCAACTGTAAGAGATGCTGTTGTTTCGTTAACTTCCTCACCTAAGAAAATAATACGATCCTTTAATAATCTAGAATAAATATCATAAGAACGCTCGCCGCGAGAATTCTGTTCAATGACATAAGGAATTGTTGCCATTATTTTGTCCTCCTGTAGCAAAAATTTAGTGTGTTTTAAATAGACACTAAGCCCGAGCATAAGCCCAGGCTAGTGTGTGACTTCGATATTTATTATATATATTTTGAGAGTCCCTGTCTTTGATTTTACAAAAAGTTAATAAAATCTTAACACTTATTACTCTTCTGTAGACTCTTTCTTAGTAGACTTCTTTGTAGTCTTCTTTGCTGGCTTTTCCTCAGCCTCAGCGCCTTCTGCATCCTCAGCCTTCTTTGTAGCCTTCTTCTTAGCTGTTTCCTTAACGTTGTCCATGATAAGCTGGATAGCCTTTTCGATAGCGATATCCTTCTTCATAGACTCCTTCTCGTTCTCGCCAACAAGGTTCTTGATCTGCTCAAGTTCCATGCCGTACTGCTTAGAAAGCTCTTCAAGCTTAGCATCAACATCAGCATCAGAAGCTTCAATCTTCTCAGCCTTTGCAATAGCCTCAAGTACAAGTGAAGACTGTGTACGGCTAAGTGCATCTGGACGAACCTGATCACGGAATGAATCCATTGTCATGCCTGTGAACTGCATGTACTGCTGAAGTGAAAGACCCTGCTGTGCCATGTTGTTAGCGAAATCGTTAATCATGTTCTCTACCTGATAATCAAGCATAGCGTCTGGGATTTCCATCTCTGAATCCTCAACAATCTTAGCGATTGCTTCGTCTTCCTGTGCACGACGGCCTTCAGTCTTCTTATTGTTCTCAAGACGTTCCTTAACAGAAGCCTTGTACTCTTCTACTGTTTCAAACTCTGTATGATCTGATACATATTCCTCATCAAGCTTTGGAACATCCTTACCCTTTACTTCGTGGATGTGGCACTTGAATACTGCTGGCTTACCAGCAAGGTCTTCTGCCTGATAGTTCTCTGGGAATGTAACTTCAACTTCAACATCCTCACCAGCCTTGTGACCGATAAGCTGATCTTCGAAACCAGGAATGAATGAACCTGAACCAAGTTCAAGATCATAGTTCTCACCCTTACCACCTTCGAATGCTACACCATCAATGAAGCCTTCGAAATCGATAGTAGCTGTATCACCCTTAGAAGCCTTACCTGTCTTTGTAACCATGCGAGCGTTTCTTTCAAGCTCAGCCTTGATTGTGTTGTTAACTTCTGTAGCTGTAACCTTAGAATCAACCTTTGTTACAGATACACCCTTGTACTTACCAAGCTTAACTTCTGGCTTAACAGCAACTTCTGCTGTGTAGATGAAATCCTTACCCTTTTCAAGCTGTGTGATGTCAATCTTAGGCTGTGATACGATATCAAGCTTAGACTCATCATAAGCTGCTGGATAAGTATCCTGCATGATGATATTAGCAGCGTCCTCATAGAAAATCTCTGCGCCATACATCTTCTCGATCATGTGCTGAGGAACCTTACCCTTTCTAAAACCAGGAACAGAAATGCTGTTCTTCTGCTTGTTATAAGCCTTTGTAATAGCCTTTTCTAGCTCAGCTGCATCAACTGTGACTGTAAGCTTTGCCATGTTCTTCTCAAGATTTTCTACCTGTACGTTCATTTACTAATAATCCTCCTCTAAAATATATATAGGTAGACTAAAAAGTCTTTTATGTACGAATACTTCGCAGACTGACAAATTATATCAGACTTAATCACCATTTTCAATAGCTGAAATCATATCAATTCTCTGCTGATGTCTTCCGCCGCCCTCAAACTCGGCCTCAAGGAAGGATTTAACAATATCCTTCGCAAGCTCTGAACCAACAATTCTTGCACCAAAGGCAATCATGTTGGCATTGTTGTGCTGCTTGATAAGACGAGCTGTTGCTGTATCTGAGCAAACTCCGCATCTGATTCCCTTTACTTTGTTTGCAGCAAGTGAAATACCTACACCTGTTCCACAGATAAGTACGCCGCAGTCCACCTCACCAGCTGCTACCATATCAGCAGCCTTCTTGCCGTACTCAGGATAGTGACAGCTTTCGTGTGAATCTGTACCAATATTGATTACCTCATGTCCAAGGCTCTCAATGTACTCCTTTACCTCAAATTTTAAATCTGTTGCTGCATGATCATTTGCGATTACGATTTTCATTTAATTTGTCCTCCATTAATTTTAGTTCTATATTTTATATTTATATTTTGTCAAAAGCTCCAACGTTTCCCTAAAGTAACAACTTAAGTGAATATAGGAAAAAACGCTTTTCACTTAACAAAAATTTTCTTTAAAGTTAAGTGAAAATCCATATTTTTAATATTCACTTAAAAAGCTCTTTTCCTGTTAAGTTTCTTGTAGAAAAAGTTGAATTCACTTAACTTTTTATTGCCTGTCGTATACATAGTTAAGTGAATTGTCTGTATACGTGAATATCACTTAACATTTTCTTAAGTGGTATTCTCTATTTTGTTATTACACTTAACTTTATTTAAAATTCTTTATCCATTCTTAAGTGAATACTATTTTTCTATTCTATCACTTAACCTACTCTCAAACTTTTAAGTGGATTCTTCCAATTCTTAAAATCCACTTAACATTTTGGTGATTTTGTGAGTGTTATTCCAACAGCGTCTTAATACACTTACCACCATTCGCTTAAAATTACAAATACGCTTAACTCCAACTAACTATTAAGCATAAACCGCTTTCTACAGCCTTATTCATGATATTATATCTGCCTCTAATTACTTGCTCTCTGGTATTCTTTCCTAACTCTATGTGTCATTAAATCAGCCATTCTAGTTGGCACTGGGATATGGCTGTCTTTTGTGATAACCATATTGGTCAGCTCCATTGCCGTGTCCAAATCTATCTTATTACCAATTGAAAGAAAAATAGGCTTAACATTTTCAGCCGTCCTTAACACTCTGCCATATACTTCTTCATCAATAATAATGTCTGTGTACGCTCCCGCTTCACTTGCAGGCATTGTGAAATCTACACCATTTATTTTGAAATAGCTTTTAGCGATTCCTATTGTAGGTTTATTTATTAGAATACCTGCGTGAGTAGCTAGACCCATATGTCTTGGATGAAGGCAGCCATTTCCATCAAAGAAAAACACATCTACCTCATTTTCTAGAAGACTATATACCTCTTCGAACAGTGGAAGCTCTCTAAAAGCTAAGCACCCTGGAATATATGGAACATCAACTTTTTTTACAGTGTATTTTTCTTCAATAATTTTTAGCGAAGGAAAGTCAAAAACAACTATACAACAATTTGCATATTCATCCTCTCCTTCTTTCCAATAAGCTAAGTCCACTCCTGCGATCCTTTGAATAGCAGAAATAGACACAGCATTTTGCAGGTCTATTTCTTGCATAAGCTCTAATTGTTTATTTATAAAGATTTCTTCTATATTCATTATTTATAATCCAAAATACTTTTGATAATTGAAATTCTCTCCATCACGAACTATTTCTTCGTGAATTTTCATGAGGTCGTATTTTTTACGAAGTTCTTGAATACGTAATTCTTGTTGCTCTATAATAAAGGCTCCTCTATTTTCTTCATTCTCAAAACTATTATGTTGTATATTTCCTTGGTCATCATAAATAATATAATCTATATAATCATTATCTATAGCTATAGCTATAGATTGCACCTTACCATTTTCGTAAAAATCAATCTACAATCCATTTTGCATATTATATTTCATCTGAGTAATGCTTTCTATTTTATTCGATTTAATAAAATACTCTTTACAAATTCCATCAAGGTAGCCATTAACAACATCAAATTCTCTACATAAGACTCCCCGATCATATTCCTCGATATGTCCTGTGTATTCTTCAGTACAATCCTTATCCAAATAATAAATTAAATTCCCATTTATATCATATTTATTGAATAGTGCCAACTCATTCATCTCTAATAACTCCTTAATCATGAATTAGTGTGTTTATCCCATTAGTCAAATTCTTGCAATTAGGGCATCTACATTTAGGTGTAAAAATATTTATTTTTCTTGCATCCCATAAATCTATATTATATACATATAATTCATCAATCACAGCATTAGTTACTGGAAGTCCCACCTTTCTTCTTGCTTTTAATACTTCATCGAGCGCTCGTATTTCCGAATGTGAGGCATACCATTTATCAACGTGGGACTCCAATATTATTTTTCCTGAATCTATCTTATTCCGATATTCAAGATAACGTTGATTAACTATTGGATCCGCATCATTATTTATCCAATACTCATACTGAATTTTCATTTTTGGTGTATGCTTAAAATTCTGTCCATAAAATATTTCATCTAACTCGGGATCATATATAGCTGACAAACAAGGTCCTGCTTCATTTCTAGATTGAGTTCTAATTATCTCTGCTGCCTTGTTTTCTGCCTTAGGAACAACTTTTTTCTCTGCGACTTTAAGCCAATACTCGTCATATCTTGCAGCCTCTTCTGGAGTCATCAAATCTCTAAATGGTGTTTTTCCATCCACCTTCGGCCCTGCCATAGCATCCGCTACCTTCTTAGCAACTATTACCTCTGCAATCTTCTCTGTAGCATAACCCACGCAGAAAGCTGTACCTTCCTCGTCGCCAGTATCAAACACCCATTGGAACATGGCTCCGATAGTGTTTTCGGGGTCTTTTATGAAAACTTTTGTGCCTTGGTAGATTTCCATTCCACCGTCATATAAAAAGGCTATTCTAACACCTAAAGGCAATGGCATTGTTGGACTTATTGCAAGTACAATCTCAAGCGGTGCTTTCAATCCATTAATTTACTATCTATGACACCTCATCCGCCCTAAGGGGCACCTTCCCATCAAGAGGAAGGCTGTGAGTCAGTTTATAAATTCTATAGCCTAAAAGAATTAGCGCCTCCAAAAATCTCTTCAATATAATCTGTGGCTCTTCCTTCCATTTTAAGACAGGCTTTACCATAACTGAGCGGATGCCAGCACGATTGGCGCCCCATACATCCGTGAGAATCTGGTCGCCTACGAAGATGGTGTTTGTAGTGTCTGTGCCCATTTGCTCCATAGCCTTTTTGTAGCCAGCTACGCCTGGCTTGCCAGCCTTGTAGATATAGGTACAATATGTGACAGCCTCCTTAAATGTCTTTACTCTAGGCTCCTTGTTATTAGATAAAAGAAGGGCCTGAAAACCTATTTCATGCAATTCTTTAAAAAGAGCTTTTGCCCTGTCATCTGCAGGGGCATTGTGTGGTACAAGTGTGTTATCTACATCAAAGATTACACCTCTGTAGCCCTGCTCATATAATTTTTTAAAATCGATAGCGTATGTGCTATCTACATAGTCCTTTGGATATAAATTTCTTTTACTCATAGAGTCGATTTTAGCATAAAAATAGGAGCATGAAAACCATGCCCCTATTTGCCCTTATCATTCAGGTTATTTTATAGCTTTCTTTTTCTAGAAAATACAATTGCGCCGATTGCTGCCATGATAGCTACCATAGCTGCTAATATTCCATAGATAAATCCTGTTTTTGAAGCTTCTTCATTTTCATCAAAAGCCTCTGGAACTTCTTCATCAGCAATTGTTTCTACATCTTCCTTCTCTGATACTTCAGTATTAGTCTCAGATGTAGTTTCATCATTAGCATTTTCATCTGCTTCAACTGCATCCTCCTGCTCAGTTTCTTCTACATTTACAGTCTGTGAAGTCTTAGCTGGCTTAGTATCCTTTGGCTTATCAGCTGATACTTCCTTGCCTGCAAGTGGTGTCGCAGCATCTGCGATAGTAGTTGTCTGCTGTGTAGGTGTTATTGCAGCGCTGGCAGATGAACCTCCATTACCTGCTGTTCCAGGATTACCTGCTGTTCCAGGATTACTTGGTGTGCTAGGATTGCTTGGAGCTGGAACTACTGGCTCATCAGCCTTCTTTTCAAGGTCAGTCTTAATTACAGCAATCCAGCTAAGGACTCCATCAGGGTTACCAGTCTTTGAAACTGATACTGTAACCTTTGCAGCCTTTTCAAGTTCAAACTCTACTGTCTGCTGATTTGTTACATCGCTTGCTTTCAATGTAAAGTCCTTTGTAGCGATTTCACCATCATCTATTGATACAGTAATCTTAAGAGCTCTTGTTGTATTCCACCACTCTGAGAATCCAAGGTCAACTGCATATTTGCCTGCTTCTAAATCAAATGCATAATCAATATTCTTGTTGCCTCTTGCCCAGAATCCATGGCCCCAAATATCAGAGCTTGCATATTTCACACCAAGGTCATCTGTAAAGTTGCCAGTGTATCCAGCCTTATTATCTGAGGTGTAAGCCTGATCCATAACGTCATTTACAATCTGCTTGCCCAGTTCATCCTTAACTGTATCATAGAATGAACTGTCGATATTTTCCTCTGTATCTGCTGCAGCGCAATCAAAGAAGTAGATAAGCTTGTCATTTACAACCTGCACTGTAGCCTTAACAGTTCTGCCATTAGCAAGATTTCCAACAATTTCAAAA
>JAEEGI010009764.1_pt1 | contig 20958 bp, 17 predicted proteins | sample 8958751 | NCBI WGS metagenome assembly JAEEGI01 (sample SAMN16246545, study PRJNA631951) | gut metagenome | biome: gut microbiome; feature: rumen; material: KS-attached | host: Bos | place: Iran: Karaj | collected 2018-10 | reverse complement strand
AGCCCTGTAGGCCCCACTCACATTTATGGATGGGTTCCCGAGTGGCCAAAGGGGGCAGACTGTAAATCTGTTAGCGACGCTTTCGGTGGTTCGAATCCACCTCCATCCATTAGGGAGAAATCCCCTACAATATCGCGGGGTAGAGCAGCTGGAAGCTCGTCGGGCTCATAACCCGGAGGTCGTAGGTTCGAATCCTTCCCCCGCTATTATTTGCCCAGGTAGCTCAGTTGGTAGAGCAGAGGACTGAAAATCCTCGTGTCGCTGGTTCGATTCCGGCCCTGGGCATTTTTTATTTGAAATTTTCCGGTTAAAGCCGGTTTTTTTAATTTTTGATATTTTTTTTATAAACAGATGTTTTACGTTTTGTACTTGTATTTTTCCAAAAAATTTGTTTATTTTATTAAAAAATCCCTTATTTCAGGCATTTGCAACCGTCGGTTGACAAATTGAAAAGCCTGCTTTATGGTTTGCAACCGTCAAAATTCATATCATTTCCTTGTAAAGCGAGGGGCAAAACGATAAACTTAAATTGCCCTTGAAAAATTGAAAGGGCATGTCCCGGAAAGGAATTAAAATGATATTAGCTGATAAGATTATTAATGAAAGAAAAAAGAACGGATGGTCACAGGAAGAACTGGCAGAGATGTTATCGGTTTCCAGACAGTCTGTTTCAAAGTGGGAAGGAGCACAGGCTGCCCCTGATCTTAATAAAATAATCAAGATGGCCGAAATTTTCGGAGTATCTACCGATTATTTATTAAAAGATGAAATAGAAGAATCTGACAATACTTCTTATATTGAAGAAGCAAATGATAATGTAAAGAAAGTGTCATTGGAAGATGCTCAGCGATTTATTAAAATCGTAAAGAAAAACACTCCCGGTGCAGTTATAGCCACAATGCTGTTCGTGCTTTGTCCCGTAACTTTAATTTTTCTTGCGGGTTTTGCAAATTCTTTTGAAACTTTATCGGTGACTCTTGCCGCGGTAATCGGTCTTGTTACATTGTTTTTGTGTGTTGCGGTTGGTGTTGCTCTCTGGATAACAATCGAAATTAAAGAAAAAGAATTTGAATTTCTTGAAAAAGAGGATTACGACACTCTTTACGGTGTAGACGGTATGGTTAAAGAGGCAAAGGCTGAATTTGCAAAGAAAAGAGTTCCTCTTTTGATAACTGCTGTTGCATGCTGTATATTAAGCCCTGTCGGAGTTGTCGTTACGGGCATTTTCGAAGCGATGGATTTCGTGATTATTAGTATGGTTGCCCTTCTTCTTATAATGGTGGCATGCGGTGTCGGCATATTCATTTATACATCAAGAATCAACGGTATTTATTCAAAACTTCTTAAAGAAGAACATCTGACTCCCGAAGAGAGAAAAAAGGAAAGAATGGTTTCGAAACTCAGCGGATCTTATTGGTGCCTGGTTGCAGCAGCATTCCTTGTAATGGGTCTCGGATTTAACAAATGGGAATTTGCTGCTGTTATTTTCCCTGTTGCCGGCGTTTTATTTGTTGCCGTACTCGGAATTATCAAAATCATGGCAGATAAAGACTGACATAATTTTATAAAAAGTGACTAAAATTTTCCCCGAATGTTAAAAGCATTCGGGGTTTTTACTATATTTTTAAAAAACTCAAAAATTCTTTAAAAAAAAGATGGACAAATATCAAAATTGTGATATTATAGTTATACCGACCGAACGGTCGGTCGGAAAATCGGACATTGATTATGGCCGTAGTTTTTATTTTTTTGCGCCAAAATTCACCTGTTGCAAAACAGAGTTCATATAATCAGGAGTTTTTATGTCTAAATACAGTGTCAGAAAACCTTATACAGTTTTAGTGGGAGTGCTGCTAATTATAGTACTCGGAGTTGTTTCCGTTACGAGAATGACTGCGGATCTTTTGCCCAATATGAGCTTTCCGTATGTTGTCGTAATCACCACATATCCCGGCGGAACTCCCGAAGAAGTTGAAAGAAATGTCACTGCGCCGATTGAAGCACAGATGGCTACCACTTCGAATATCAAGAATATTCAGTCGATGTCTTACAACAATTATTCGCTGGTTATTCTTGAATACGAACAGAGCAGTAATATGGATTCCATAGTTATTCAGATGCAGCAGAAACTCGATCAGGTATCGGGTTCATTTCCTACAGGCGTTGGTTCGCCTCTTATCATGCAGATTGACCCTTCGATGTTACCCGTAATGGTTGCATCCGCGGATGTCGAAGGCATGAATCAGATTGAGATTACCGACTATGTAAATACAACTGTTGTTCCCTATCTTGAAAGTACAGAGGGTGTTGCCAGCGTCACCACCATAGGAACCGTTGAAGAAAAGATTCAGATAACGCTTGATGAAGACAAGATTGATAAAATAAACAAAGATGTTTTGGCAAAAATCGAAGACAGTTTTGTCGATGCCCAGGAAGAAATCGATGAAGCAAAAGAAAAGCTCGATGAAGGAGAGCAGGAAATAAAGGACGGCCAGAGCAAGCTTGCCAAAGAACTTGCAAACGGAGCCAATGAAATCGTCAACGGCAAGATTCAGGCATATATCGGCGAGGCTGCCATTGACAGCAATCTTACAACACTCTCGAATTTAAAACCTGCGCTTGAAAATGCCATAAATGCAGTCAATGCGTACAATCAGGAATTAAGCGTATATATGGAGCAGTATAATACGCTGCTTACATATAAAAATCTTCTTGAAAACGGTACGGATGAAGAGATATTTGCGGCTACCGGAATGACCAGAGCACAGCTTATGGCTGTTATGGCGGAGCTTTCCGCATCCGCACCTCAGCAAATGCCGGATTCGACAGCAGTTCAGCAGGCTCTTGGGGCAGTTGTTGCAACAGGCGTTGATTTAAGAACACTCGGTATTACTGCCGATTTTACGGATCTTCAGGCACTTTCATCACAGATGTCACGTGCTCTCGCACAGGTCAATACTTCAATCGCAACTCTTCAGGCGGCAAAACAGCCTTTGACCGAAGGCAAGATATCACTTGACGATGCTTATAAAAAATTAAACGAAGGGCTCATAAACGGCATACTCGAAATTAGCCAAGGCGCCACAGAAATCGCCAATGCGAAAAATGCTCTTGAGCAGGGCCAAGACCAGCTTGACAATGCAAAGGAAGAGGCCGTTAAAGCAGCCGATGTTTCAAATATAGTCACGGCGGAAATGCTCGGCAATCTTATCGTCGCACAGGATTTTTCTATGCCCGCAGGATATGTTCCGGACGGCAACAAACAGTATCTTATCAATGTCGGAGACAGTGTTAATACCGTAGAAGATCTTAAAAACATGGTTCTGTTGGATCTTGGAATGGACGGCATTAAACCCATCTGCGTAAAGGACGTTGCCACAGTTGAAGTAGTAAACAACGCTTCCGAATCATATTCAAAAATCAACGGCAATCCCGCAGTAATGCTTTCGATAGAAAAGCAGACCGGATATTCAACGGGTGATGTTACAGACAGACTGCTTGACCGTTTTGAGCAGATGGAAGAAGAAACTCCCGAGCTTAACATGGCGGTTCTTATGAACCAGGGCGTTTATATCGACATTGTTGTATCGAGCGTCCTTCAGAATATGCTTATCGGCGCAGCGCTTGCGATTATCATTCTGATTATATTCCTAAAAGATTTTAAATCGACATTTATCATTGCATGTTCGATTCCTTTAAGCGTAATATTCGCGATTGTGCTTATGTATTTCTCGCACATTACGTTAAATATAGTTTCCCTTTCGGGTCTGGCGCTTGGCATAGGCATGCTGGTAGATAACTCCATTGTAGTTATTGAAAATATATACCGACTAAGAAAAGAAGGCGTTACAGTCAAAAAAGCCGCGGCAGAAGGAGCAAAGGGTGTAGGCGGAGCTATTGCGGCATCCACACTTACCACAATCTGCGTATTTGTTCCCATCGTATTTTCCAGGGGCATCACAAAACAGCTCTTTGTCGATATGGCATTAACCGTAGGATATACGCTTACAGCATCGCTTATCGTGGCACTTACATTTGTTCCTGCGGCTGCTTCGCTGATGATAAAAGACGGTGAAGAAAAGCAGACAAAACTCTTTGACAGAATAAGAGATTTATATGCTTCGTTTTTACGAAACGTATTAAAGGTGAAACCTCTTGTTTTAATCCTCGCGCTTTTGCTTCTTGCAGGAAGCGTTTATGCGGGATTTTACAGAGGATTTTCATTCTTTGACATGGAGGTCGAAGTCGATCAGATTTCAATGACCGTGGCTCCGCCAAAGGGTGAGGAAATGACGGATGAAGAACTGATGGATGTCTGCGAAGAGGTTACCGCAAGAATAATTGATATAGACGGCATTGATACAATCGGTGCAATGATGGGTGCGGACAGTCTTCTTGGTTCCTTCGGAATGGGAGGCGGAGGAGCCACATTCTATATTCTTCTTGATGAAGAAAGCAACCGTAAAATGAAGGATATCCAGGCAGATATCATCGACAGAACGAAGGATTTAAACTGCGATATCGATGTCACAACATCATCTACGGATATGACGTCTCTTTTAGGAAACGGTCTCTCAATAATGGTTAAAGGTCGTGACCTTGACAAGATAAGGGAATACACTAAAGAAGTTGTTGCCATCATGGAAGAAACACCGGGTGTAATCGACATCAACGACGGACTTTCCGATACCACGCCCGCACTAAAAATTCACGTGGATAAATTAAAAGCGATGGAGTATCAGATGACAACGGCACAGGTTTACATGGAAGTAATGAAAGCCATAATGCCCGATACCGCAACAGCCAATCTTTCCGCAGAGATCAAGGATTACGACATTTACGTTATCTCTGACGAGCAGAAAGACACCACGCTTCAGGATATAAAAAATTTCAAATTCGATTACACCGACAGGGACGGAAAACACTATAAAATTCCGCTCTATAAAATAGTAACTTTTGAGGAAACGGACACATTAAACATCATCAACCGTGACGCGCAGACCAAGTATATTAAAGTTACGGCTCAGATTGACGATGATCACAATATTTCATTTGTCGGCAACGAACTTGAAAACCGATTTAAAGAAATCGACATGCTTGAAGGTTACAAGATTGAGATGAGCGGTGAAGACGAAATGATTAAGGATGCCCTGCAGCAGGTACTTTTAATGCTTATCCTTGCGGTAATATTTATTTACCTAATCATGGTGGCCCAGTTCCAGTCGTTCCTTTCGCCCTTCATCATCATGTTTACGATTCCGCTTGCATTCACCGGAGGCTTCTTCGCACTCTTTGCGACGGGCTACAATGTATCGGTCATCGGCGCCGTAGGCTTTGTAATGCTGGCCGGTATCATAGTTAACAATGGTATCGTTATGGTCGATTATATCAACCAGTTAAGAGAGGCCGGAATGGGTAAAAAGGACGCAATAGTCGAGGCTGCGAAAACGAGACTCCGTCCGATTTTAATGACCACGCTGACCACTGTAATATCGATGTCAACACTGGCACTGGGACTCGGCGGAGGTTCATCGATGATGCAGCCGATGGCAATAGTTATGATAGGCGGACTTGTCTATGGTACACTGCTTACGCTTCTGGTGGTTCCCTGTCTCTACGATTTGTTTAACTCAAACAAATCAATGAAGAAGGACGAATACGGAGAACTCATAAAAGAAGAGGAAACCGTTTTATCACCTGTGGTAGCACAAGAAATAAATGATGGTATAATACATTTTGACAGCATGGAATAAACGGGGGTTTAGGAAATGATAAACGAAGATCTTTACGGATATATTCAGGAGATGGAAAATCTTCCCGAAAAGGAAATAAAAATCTATCTTGCGGTAGGAGAGCTCATAAAAGAAGGCAAAGACGTCATGGGCCTTACAATCAGCGAGATTTCCAATCGCGCAGGCATAGGAAAAGGCACCACATACGAGTATTTTGACAGCAAGGAAGAACTTATATACAAAGCCCTTCATTACTTTGTAATCGACTCACTTAAAGCAGTGCTTTTAAAAATGTTAGACGAAGGTTCTTTTAAGGATAAGTTTTATTCGGTGATGGATTATATGTGGGAAAGCCGTTTGGGTGAAGATACTGTACAGTCCATATTAAGTTTTATACGCAATTTAAATCCTGCCTTAAAAGAGGCACCCCACACCCGGAATGCCGAAAAATACGACCCCTGCACGGCAACCGCTTTTATTGAAATGCTTTTAAAACAGTACCTTAATTCAGGTTTCGAAGAGGGCATTTTTACGGAAAAAGACGAAGTCTACAGAAAGAATGTTTTGAGTTCACAGGTCCTTTTGTTCTTATTCCTTATGAAAGATATCAGGGAAGAAGAGCGTAAAAAAGAGATTGAAGATTACGTTTACGACGGAATGATTATGCTTCTTAATTCAAGGAAGAATGATTAATTTGTGTTTCTTTTAGGAGATTGCGCTGTACACCGGCGCAATCTTTTTATATTGTACAAATCTCCCAACAATATGGTATAATTAATTAACTATGAGAAAAGGAGCAAACGAGATGGGCAAGACAATAATAATGGCAGACAGCACCTGCGACCTTTCAAAAGATTTAATTGAAAAATATCAGATTGAAATAATTCCTCTTTGCATCATTATGGATGACAAGAGTTATTTTGACGGAGTTGATACAACCGCCGAAGAAATAATTGCGTGGTCAAATGAAAAGAAAACCACACCCAAAACATCCGCAGCAAGCATTGAAGTTACGATGGATGCATTAAAGCCTCACAAAGAAGCCGGAGATGACGTTATCTTTATCGGTATCTCCGAAGACATGAGTACCACCTGCAACGTCATCCGCCTTGCGGCACAGGACCTCGAATATGACAGAGTATTCGTCATCAACTCGATGAACCTTTCCACAGGTATCGGACTTCAGGTTTTAAGAGCGGCCGAAATGCGCGATGCGGGAAAGAGTGCCGAGGATATTTATGAAGAAATCAACGGCGCCAGAGATAAAGTAAGAGCAAGCTTCGTGCTCGATCAGCTTGTATTCCTCTCAAGAGGCGGCAGATGTAACGCAGTTACAGCACTTCTTGCAAATGCACTCAAATTAAAGCCCAGGATTGAAGTTAAAATGGGTAAGATGGGAGTTGGCACCAAGTACAGAGGAAAAATGCAGAAGGTTCTTATTTCATATGTTGACGATATGAAAGAGGATCTGCTTAAAGCAGATAAAACAAGAGTATTCGTTACCTACTGTTCAATGGATCACGAACTCGTTCAGCCCGTAGTCGATTATCTTAAGGAACTCAATTATTTCGACGAAATCCTTGAGACACAGGCAGGCGGCGTTATTACGAGCCACTGCGGACCCGGCACACTCGGCGTGCTCTTTTATCTTCAGTAAAAAACTAAGGGGAAAAGAACCAAAAGGTTTTAAAAGATTTAAATGGGAAAGATTTATTGTATCTGCGGAAAAAGTTCGTCCGGCAAAGATACTGTTTATAAAAGACTTTTGGCTGATGAAAATCTTAAATTAAATCAGCTCGTAACATACACTACAAGACCTATCAGAGAAGGCGAAGTAAACGGAAGAGAATATTTTTTCATCGACGAAGCAAAGGCAATCAAGCTTCACGAAGAAGGCAAAATCGTTGAATCAAGAGCGTACAATACCGTTTTCGGAATATGGAAATACATGACCGTCGATGACGGAGACATGGAACTTGATAAAAAAAGTTATATCGTAATCGGCACACTCGAATCCTACGTTCAGATAAGAAATTATTTCGGCAAAGACAAAGTAGTTCCCGTAATGATTGACGTGGATGACGGCGAAAGACTCGAAAGAGCTCTTAAAAGAGAAAGACAACAGGCGAGTCCCAAATACGATGAAATGTGCAGAAGATTCCTTGCGGATTCCGCGGATTTCAGTGAAGAAAAAGTTAAGAGCGCCGGTATTGAAAAGATATTTGTAAACGACAATCTCGAGGAATGTATTTCAAAGGTCAGGGAATATGTTTTAAGTATGGAAGCTTAGACTATGGTTTGGGGATTACAAAAGGTGAATGACTATGGCAAGATTTGAAGACATTATAGGACAGGACCATTTAACCGAATATTTTAAGAAAGCAATTGCTACCGGAGAGGTTGCACACGCATACATCATCGAAGGTGAAATGAGAAGCGGAAAGGAATTCATTGCAAGAGTTTTTTCCGAGGCTCTTTTATGCGAAGGCGAAGGCGAAAAACCCTGCGGCAAATGCCAGTCGTGTCTGCAGATGGAAAACAACGCCCATCCGGATTTTTACAATATCGTTCATGACAAACCGGGCTTAATCAGCGTGGATGATGTCAGAGATCAGGTTGTAAAAGACATTAACACAAAGCCTTTCAAAGGCAAGTATAAAATCTATCTTATCAACGAAGCAGAGATTATGAATGAAGTGGCTCAGAACACTCTTTTAAAAACTCTCGAAGAGCCGCCCGAATATGTGGTAATTATTCTTTTAACCACATCCAAGGAAAAGCTTCTGCCCACCATTCAGTCAAGATGCGTTAAGCTCTCGCTTAAGCCCGTTGAGAAAAAGATCTTAAAGAAATATCTCATGAAGGAATTTAAGATTCCCGATTACAAAGCGGATATTGCGGTATCTTTCTCACAGGGTAACTTCGGTAAGGCCAAAATGCTCATTATGAATGAGGATTTCGACAAGATGAAAACCGAGGCCGTATCACTCCTTAAACACATAAGCGAGATGGATGCTCCCGACATTATGGAAGCCATCAACAAGATTAAGGAATACAAGTACGACGAGATAGATTATCTTGATATTTTCTCGGTATGGTACAGGGACGTTCTTTTGTTCAAGGCAACGAACGATGTCAATGACCTTGTATTCAAACAGGAAATACAGTATATTAAATCAGTGGCCAAAAAGACGAGTTACGAGAAAATTGATGATATCGTAAAAGCTCTCGAAAAGACCAAAACAAGATTAAAAGCAAAAGCAAATTTCGAAACCTGCATGACTTTGTTGCTTGAAGTCATAAAAGGAACAGGATAGAAAGGTAAGTATGGCAGAAGTAGTCAGTGTGCGTTTCCGTACGGCAGGAAAGCTTTATTATTTCGATCCCCTGGATTTTGAAATCAAAAAGGGTGACCATGTAATAGTAGAGACTGCCAGAGGCATGGAATACGGAACCGTTATCGGAGAAAGAAGAGAAGTTGCGGAAGAGAATATTGTAAGACCCTTAAAGCCAATCCTCAGAATTGCAACGCCGGAGGATGACGAAAAGGAAGCAGACAATCTCGCCGTAAGAGAAGAAGCATATAAAATCTGCAAGGAAAAGATTGCAAAGCATGAGCTCCCCATGAAACTGGTGGAGGCTGAATATACATTCGACCGTAAAAAACTCATGTTTTATTTTACTGCGGACAATCGTATAGATTTCCGTGAACTCGTAAAAGATCTCGCAGCGGTATTTAAGACCAGAATCGAATTACGCCAGATCGGTGTAAGAGACGAGATTAAATTACTCGGCGGTGTAGGTATGTGCGGCAGAGAATTCTGCTGTCATTCATATCTTCATGAGTTTGCTCCCGTTTCAATCAAGATGGCCAAGGAGCAGAACCTTTCGCTTAACCCGGCAAACGTTTCCGGTGTCTGCGGAAGACTTATGTGCTGTCTTAAAAACGAAGAGGAAACCTACGAGGAATTAAACAAGACAATGCCCGGCGTGGGCGATACGGTCAAGACTAACGACGGCTTTAACGGTGAAGTTGTAAGTATCAATGTCTTAAGACAAAAAGTCAGAGTAGTCATTGAGATAAAAGACGAAAAAGAAATCAGAGAATACAACGCTTCCGAACTGTATTTTAAGAAGAAATCCCACAAGGATAAAGAAGAGGCTATAAGCGAAGAGGATTTAAAGGCGCTTGAACTTCTTGAAAAGCAGGAACAGGAAGACATTATCGAGACCGAAAGAGAGCAGGAAGAGGAACAAAAAGAAATCTTGGGCTCTCCCAAGAATGACCGTAATTTTGAGAGAAAGAAATTCGACAAAAAGAATGACAATTCTTTCGAAGGCAAGGGTAAGAAGAAAGAGAAGAAGGACTGGGAAAAGAACGGTCCCGGACCTCAGAAAGACGATAAAAAGAAATCGGGCAATCCTCAGAAGAAAAACAACGGTCGTTACCACAACAACCGTCGTGAATCAAGACCCAGACGAAACGGTGATGAATAATTTACTTAAGGAAAACGAAAGAATAGATTCGCTTCAAAGAAACGGGTACAGTATAATCCAGAACTCTACCCGTTTTTGTTTTGGTATGGACGCGGTTCTTTTAACAGAGTTCGTGCGCCTTAAAAAAGACGACAAAGTCATGGACCTCTGCACGGGTACCGGAGTCATTCCGATTCTTTTATCAGCGAAAACAGAAGCAGGGCATTTCACGGCTGTAGAGATTCAGGAAGAAGTGGCCGACATGGCCAAAAGAAGCGTAATCTTAAATAATCTCGAAGAAAAGATAAATGTAGTCTGCGAGGATTTAAACAACCTAAGAGGCAGTTTTGAAAACGCATCATTTGACGCCGTAACGGTGAATCCGCCCTACATGATACCGGGCAAGGCGCTGGTTAATCCCGACGAGAGCAAGGCCGTTGCAAGGCATGAGATAAAATGCACCCTAAAAGATGTCTTATCCGTATCATCATTCCTTTTAAAAAACGGCGGCAGATTTTTTATGGTGCATAAACCCGACAGGCTTGACGAAATCATCGTAAAGATGAAGGAAGAAAAACTCGAGCCAAAGAGGCTTCGCGTGGTTTATCCTCGCATTGATTCCGAGCCAAACATGATTTTAATCGAAGGCGTAAAATGTGCCGCTACAGGCATGAGAGTCGAAAAGCCTTTGATTATTTATGACGAAAACGGTAACTATACACCTGAAGTTTCAAAAATATACGAGGAAGCATAATGGCAGGTATTTTGTATTTGTGTCCGACTCCGATAGGAAACCTTAAAGACATCTCCGAGCGTGTGCTCGAGACCTTGAGAGAAGCTGATTTAATCGCAGCCGAAGACACCAGAAACTCGATGAAACTGATGAACGCTTTTGACATTCATGTGCCTATGACAAGCTACCATGAATACAACAAAACCGAAAAAGCGTACACACTAATCGACAAGTTAAAAGAAGGAACAAATATTGCGCTTATTTCCGATGCAGGCACGCCCGGCATCTCCGATCCCGGCGAAGTGCTTGTGAAAATGTGCCATGAAGAGGGCATAAAAGTTACCTCTCTCCCCGGCCCCTGCGCATGCATCACGGCATTAACACTTTCGGGCTTTTCCACAAGAAGATTTTCCTTTGAGGGATTTCTTCCTTCGGATAAAAAAGAGCGAAAAGAAGTCCTTGAAGATCTTAAAAAAGAATACCGCACATTCATCATTTACGAAGCACCCCACCATCTTAAGGGTGCCCTCGAAGAATTAAAAGAAGCTTTAGGCGGCGAGAGAAAAATCGCAGTCTGCAGGGAACTTACCAAAAAATTCGAGGAAGTTTTGCGTTTCGACCTTGAGGGCGCAGCCCTCTTTTATGAGAAAAACGAGCCCAAGGGTGAATTCGTGCTTGTACTTGAAGGCTTAGACAGAAATGCTGAAAAAGAAAAGATTCAGAAAAACTGGCAGGAAATGTCTGTAGAAGACCATATGAAGATTTATCTGGACGCCGGAATGGACAAAAAAGAAGCCATGAAAGCGGTCGCAAAAGACCGCGGCGTCTCAAAAAGCGAAGTTTACAATGCTTTGCTGTAAAGTATCTTAAAACGATTTGTGAAGTTTCTGTAAATATATAAATTTGTGGTTGACAAAGAAATTTACTGATAATATACTCATAGTCGTTAAGGCTAGACGAAAAATATTATTAATATAAAAATGAGGTGTCACAATGCTTGATAAAATAAAAGAGATTATAATTGAACAGCTTAATCTTCAGGGAGTTGAAATCACAGAGGAAACATCTTTTAAGGATGACCTTGGCGCAGACTCTCTTGATTTGTTTGAACTCGTAATGGCATTCGAAGAAGAATTCGGAATCGAAATGCCCCAGGATGATCTTGAGAATATCGAGACAGTCGGCGATGTTATCAAACTTTTAAAGGATACAGGTATCAACGACTAATCTTCTCATAAAAGATAAAAATACAAGAACCGGAGCATTTCGGTTCTTTTTTCTTTTTCTTGATTATGAAACCGATTTTTATTATAATTAAAGAGATTTTGAAAAGGGGTAAGCATGATGAACAAAATTGGCTTTGACAACGATAAATATCTTAAATTGCAGTCTGAAAAAATCAAAGAGAGAATAGACTTTTTCGGAGGCAAACTTTATCTTGAATTCGGAGGCAAACTTTTCGACGATTATCATGCATCCAGGGTACTCCCCGGTTTTAAGCCCGACAGTAAAATCAAAATGCTTTCGCAGTTAAAAGACGAGGCTGAAATTGTTATCGTTATTTCCGCTGCGGACATTGAAAAAAATAAAATGAGAGCCGACCTCGGCATCACATACGATGTGGATGTTTTAAGACTTATTGATGCATTCAGAGGATACGGACTTTATGTCGGCAGCGTATGCCTTACACATTTTGCATCACAGCCCAGCGCAGTGGCTTATCAGAAAAAGCTCGAATCGCTCGGTCTTAAGGTTTACAGACATTATCCTATCGCAGGCTATCCTTCCAATATTCCTTTTATCGTAAGCGATGACGGATTTGGAAAGAATGATTATATCGAAACCACACGTTCACTCGTCGTAATCACGGCGCCGGGACCCGGATCGGGCAAGATGGCAACATGTCTTTCCCAACTTTATCATGAATACAAGAGAGGTATCAAAGCAGGTTATGCGAAGTACGAGACTTTCCCTATCTGGAATCTTCCTCTTAAACATCCCGTAAACCTTGCATACGAAGCCGCAACGGCAGACCTTCAGGATGTAAACATGATTGACCCGTTCCATCTTGAAGCATACGGCATTACGACAGTTAACTACAACAGAGACGTGGAAGTATTCCCCGTACTTAACGCAATGTTTGATAAAATCATCGGTGAATCACCCTACAAATCACCGACCGACATGGGCGTTAACATGGCAGGCTTCGGTATCATCGATGATGATGTTGTAAGCGAGGCTTCCAAACAGGAAATTATCAGAAGATATTACAGTGCTCTTTGTCAGCGAAGACAGGGTATAGCAGACGACGAAGAGTGCTTAAAGATAGAGCTTCTTATGAAGCAGGCGGGAATCACCGTGGACGACCGTAAGGTTGTATCCGCAGCCAAGGTTAAGGCTGAAGCTACAGGCGAACCTGCTGCAGCCATCGAACTTCCCGACGGCAGAATTATCACCGGAAAGACGAGCGAACTGCTCGGACCTTCCAGCGCAATGCTTTTAAATGCATTAAAAGCACTTGCAGGAATCGATGATGATAAGGAGCTTATTAAGGCTACCACATTAGGTCCCATCCAGGATCTTAAGGTAAACCATTTAGGTAACAGAAACCCCAGACTTCATACGGATGAAGTTTTAATCGCTCTTTCAATATGTGCGGCAGAAGATCCTGACGCAAGAGCGGCAATCGAACAGATTCATAATCTTAGGGGTTCAGAGGTGCATTCAAGTGTGATTCTTTCACACGTGGATAAAAATGTATTCAGGAAGCTAGGGGTAAATTTAACATGCGAACCTGTATACGAAACTAAATCACTATACCACAAATAGGAGGGGTAATTTTATGAAGTACGAAATCAAAGGCGATCCGTTTCCCGTTGTAGTTTGCAACCTTGATGCGGGTGAAGAAGTTAAGTGTCAGAAAGGTGCTATGGCTTGGATGACTCCCAACATGGACATGAAGACACAGTCAGGCGGTTTAGGAAAGATGTTTGGTAAAGCTCTTACCGGCGAAGCTCTTTTCGAAAACATTTACACTGCAACTAACGGAGAAGGAATGATTGCATTCACAAGCGGTGTTCCCGGAAAGATCCTTGCAGTTAAGCTTGAAGGCGGCAAGACAATCGTGGCTCAGAAGAAGTCATTCCTTGCATCTTCAACATCAATCGAAATGGAAACATCATTCCAGAAGAAATTCGGCGCAGGCCTTCTTGGCGGCGAAGGATTTATCATGCAGAAGTTCTCAGGTAACGGAGATTTGTTCCTTGAAATCGATGGTTCTATGATCGAATACGAACTTGCAGCAGGTCAGGTAATGTTAGTTGATACCGGTTCTCTTGCAGCTATGGAAGGTTCAGTTAATATGGATATCGAGTCCGTTAAGGGCGGCTTAGGCAATAAGCTCGTTGGTGGTGAAGGCTTCTTCAATACCAAACTTACAGGACCCGGAAAAGTATGGTTACAGACAATGCCTGTATCTCAGCTTGCTGAGGCCATCAGACCTTTCATTCCTACAGGAAGATAATCTTTTCGATTGTATTTAACTTTCGACTGAATCGGACCGGGCTAGAAACAGTCCGGTCCGTATTTCGTAAAACGGTGGCCGGCTCCTTTAGGTGCCTGCCTCCTAAAAGAGATGATATGAAAACTTTAAAGATTTTTGACACGGATGCCTTCGTGGATACAAACGAAGCAACCATCCTCACATGCGAAAAATCGAATAAAGAAGGCTATGAAGATTGTTATGAAGTGATTACCGATTCGACGATTTTTGCTCCCGAAGGCGGCGGGCAGAAATGCGACGAAGGATTTTTCGAAGACGTTCTCGTAAAAGACGTACAGGAAACCAACGGTGAAATAGTTCACTTCCTTGAAAATGAAATTAAGGCAGGAACAAAAGTACTGCAAAAGATAGATATGAATCTTCGCTTCAGACGAATGCAGAATCACAATGCAGAGCACTTAATCTGTGGCCTGATTCACAAGAAATTCGGGTATGATAATGTCGGCTTTCATCTTTCCGAGATAAGATATGATGACGGAAGCATTGCAAGCATCGAAGCGATAATGGATGTAGACGGACCGGTATCCGCAGAAGACCTGAAAGAAATCGAAATGAAAGCCAATGTGGCCATTTCCGAAAACGTTCCGATTTATGCGATTTTACCGAGCAGTGAAGAGGCTGAAAAGATAAGCTATCGAAGCAAACTCGACATAAGCGAAAACTTAAGGCTTGTAATAATAGACGGCTATGATGTCTGCGCCTGCTGTGCTCCGTGCCTTGACTCAAGCGCACAGATACAGCTTGTAAAAATAGTTGATTTCTTCCCTCACAGAGGCGGTATGAGATTAACGCTTAAAGCCGGAATCGACGCCGTAAAAGATTACATCGCTCTTCACGACGACAATAAAAACACAATGAAAATCCTCTCCTGCGAAAGAGGCAGATGCGCCGAGGCAGCAGAGAGAATGAATGTTAAGCTGACCGAAGCTCACGAAGAAAAAGTATCTCTTAAAAGACAGATAACCGTGATGCTCGAAAAAGAACTTAAAAACACCATTCGAATGCAGGGGTCAAAATACATAGTTTATTTCGCGGATTCGATAGATGAAATTCAGGCAAGGGCACTTATAAACGACAATGTCGCAGAAGCCGAAAAGGTTATCGTTGTAATGTTTGACAAGAAAGACGATACCTACAGATTCGTGGCAGGAAAGAACGAAAACCTTACCGACATTTCGCTTAGAGAACTTGCAAACAAAATGAAAATAAACTTAAATGCCAGAGGCGGCGGAAGCGAGCAGATGATTCAGGGAAGCGTAACTTCCGATGGTGAAACTATAAAGAAATTCTTTGGTTCACTCTAAAACCGCTCGGGCGAAGAAAGATACAGGAAGGAAGATAAAATGGAAAACAAAAAGTATTACATTACAACGGCGATTGCATATACATCAGGCAAGCCGCATATAGGCAACAGCTATGAGATTGTGCTCGCAGACTGTATTGCCAGATTTAAAAGAAAACAGGGTTATGATGTTTTCTTCCAGACAGGAACCGACGAACACGGTCAGAAAATCGAGTTAAAGGCTGAAGAAGCAGGCGTAACTCCCAAGGAATTCGTAGACGGTGTGGCAGGCGAAATCAAAGACATCTGCAAATGTCTTAACATTTCCTATGACCATTTCATCAGAACCACAGATGATTATCATGAAAAACAGGTCCAGAAAATGTTCAAGAAATTTTACGAGCAGGGTGATATTTACAAGGGCTCATACGAAGGTCTTTACTGTACACCCTGCGAATCATTCTGGACACAGGCTCAGCTTGTTGACGGCAAATGTCCCGACTGCGGCAGAGAAGTAAAGGCTGCCAAAGAGGAAGCTTATTTCTTCAAGATGAGCAAATATGCAGACAGACTCATCGAGCACATCAACACTCATCCCGAGTTTATTCAGCCCGTATCCAGAAAGAACGAAATGATGAACAACTTCCTTCTTCCCGGACTTCAGGATCTCTGCGTTTCAAGAACATCATTTAAATGGGGCATTCCCGTTGATTTTGATGACAAGCATGTTGTATATGTATGGCTTGATGCGCTTTCAAACTATATCACAGGTATAGGCTACGATGCAGACGGTAACAGCAGCGAACAGTATAAAAAATACTGGCCCGCAGACCTTCACTTAATCGGCAAAGACATCGTAAGATTCCATACAATTTACTGGCCCATCTTCTTAATGGCACTCGGCGAGCCCCTGCCCAAGCAGGTATTCGGCCATCCCTGGCTTCTTGCCGGCGACGGAAAGATGAGTAAATCCAGAGGCAATGTTATTTATGCGGATGACCTCGCAGCGTTCTTCGGAGTTGATGCTGTCAGATACTTCATGGTTCACGAGATGCCTTACGAAAACGACGGCTCCATCACCTGGGACTTAATGACAGAGAGAGTTAACTCTGATCTTGCCAATATTTTAGGAAACCTCGTTAACAGAACAATCTCCATGAGCAACAAGTACTTTGGCGGAATCGTTGAAGACAAGGGTGCAGCAGAAACTGTTGACGAAGATCTTAAAAAAGTCGCTACCGAAGCTTATGCAAAGGTATGCGCCAAGATGGAAGACTTAAGGGCAGCGGATGCAATTACGGAAATCTTCACACTCTTTAAGAGATGCAACAAATATATCGACGAAACCGAGCCCTGGGTGCTCGCAAAGGACGAGGCTAAAAAAGACAGACTCGCAACCGTTCTTTACAATCTAACAGAGAGCATTACAATCGGTGCGTCTCTTTTATGGCCTTTCCTTCCCGATACCGCAGAAAAAATCGTTGCTCAGCTTAATACCGAGATCAGAGATTACGACAAGTTCGGCGAATTCGGCCTTTACGCAAACGGCACAAAGGTTACGGAGAAGCCTGAAATTCTTTTCGCACGTCTTGATATCAACGACGTATATGCTGAGGCAGCAAGAATCGCAGCCATTCAGAAGGCTGAAGCAGGCGTAACCGAAGAGGCTGAGAAAGAAGAAAACGCGATTGAAGTTAAGCTTAAAGATGAAATCACATATGATGATTTTGCGAAAATGCAGTTCGTTGTAGGTGAAATCGTAAAATGTGAGGAAGTTCCCAAATCAAAGAAGCTTCTCTGCTCACAAGTAAAAATCGGTAATATGACAAGACAGATTGTTTCGGGTATCAAGCAGTACTACAAGCCCGAGGAAATGGTCGGCAAGAAAGTAATGGTACTTCTTAACTTAAAGCCCGCAACACTCGCAGGCGTAGTTTCAGAAGGTATGTTACTCTGCGCAGAAGACGAAAACGGCAATCTCGCACTTGTTTCTCCCGAAAAGGAAATGCCTTCGGGAGCTGAAATCTGCTAAAGAGAAAATGGATAAAAGATACGAAGTAAGGGCAGCAGTAAAAGACGAATGGGAAGATGCCATGGCACTCGCCTGGCGTAGCTTTAAAAAGTTCGTTGCACCCGACTATTCCGATATGGGTGTAAAAGAATTTTCCAATTTTATATCCGACAACGGAATTTACAAAATGTTTTTAATAGGTGAATACAAACTCTGGGTGGCAGTGCTTGACGGCGAGATAGTCGGAATGATTTCGATTCGTGCTAAAAGACACATATCCCTCCTTTTTGTCGACGACAAACATCAGAGGATGGGAATAGGCAGAGATCTTATCAATACCGCGACAGATTATATGAAGCAAAACGGCGAGACTTTTGCTACCGTAAACGCTTCTCCTTACGGTATTAATTTCTATCATGCATTAGGCTTTAAGGACACACGTTCCGAGTATGTGGATTCAGGAATGAGGGTCACTCCGATGAGGCTTGATTTCAAAAAATAAGGGCTGTTTTCAAGTCAATGTAAAGCTTGCACAAATATGCAACCTAAAAACATACAAATTAACCCCGCAAACAGATTTTGAAGGACAAAACTTACAAGGATTACCGAAAAGTTTGTGTAAATATGGTATGGTATTTTAAGGGCTTTGCACTTAAAATAACTACATACGGGTAAAACCCAAAAATAACAATACAGATTATAATGTAGGAGGAAAATTTAATGGCAGGATTATCTTTGAAGAATATCTGCAAAGTTTACCCTAACGGATTTGAAGCTGTTAAGGATTTCAACCTTGAAATCGCTGATCAGGAATTCGTAATTTTCGTAGGACCTTCAGGTTGTGGTAAATCTACAACTCTTCGTATGATCGCAGGTCTTGAAGATATCAGTTCAGGTGAATTGAGAATCGGTGACAGACTTGTAAATGATGTTGAACCCAAGGACAGAGATATCGCGATGGTATTCCAGAACTACGCTCTGTATCCTCATATGACAGTTCAGGAGAACATGGCTTTCGGTCTTAAGTTAAGACATGTTCCCAAGGACGAAATCGACAAGATGGTTAAGGAAGCAGCTAAGATCCTCGATCTTACTCCACTCCTTGACAGAAAGCCCAAGGCTCTTTCCGGTGGACAGAGACAGCGTGTTGCAATGGGACGTGCTATCGTTCGTAACCCTAAGGTTTTCCTTATGGACGAGCCTCTTTCCAACCTTGATGCTAAACTTCGTGTACAGATGAGAATCGAAATTGCCAAGCTTCATCAGAGACTCGGCACAACAATCATCTACGTTACACATGACCAGACAGAAGCTATGACACTCGGTACAAGAATCGTCGTTATGAAGGACGGTGTTATCCAGCAGGTTGATACACCTCAGAACCTTTATGACAAGCCTCAGAATCTCTTCGTAGCAGGCTTCATGGGATCACCTCAGATGAACTTCCTTGATGCTATCGTAGAAGTACAGGGCGAGACAGCTTACCTTAACGTAGCAGGTCATTCGATTCCTCTTCCTCCCGCTAAGTCCAGAAAGCTTATCGAAGGCGGTTATGACGGAAGAAGCGTAACATTCGGTATCCGTCCCGAAGACGTTTATGATTCCGAAATGTATGTTGAAACATCTCCTATGAGCGTATTCGAATCCCAGATTAAGGTTTACGAATTGCTTGGTGCAGAAGTATTCTTATACTTCGATCTTGAGATGTTCCCTATGACAGCAAGAGTAGATCCCAGAACAACAGCAAGACCCGGCGATACAATCAAGTTCGCTCTTGATGTTGAAAAGATCCACGTATTCGACAAGGAAACAGAACTTGTTATTACCAACTAGTATTAAAGGTTTAAACACCATGATTAAGGAAGTGCAGAAATGCACTTCCTTTTTTATGACGTGTGAGCCGTACCTCCCGAAAACAGGCTTAAAATTTGACAATCACCTTACAATGTGTGAAAATATATGAGAGTGTGGACGGGGTAGCGCGTATGGATATTTCCAAAAAATTAAAAGATTTAAGAGAGAACAAAGGTTTTACGCTCGAGGAACTCGCAGAGAAATGCGAGAGGGACGTCGAGCTTGTCAAAGGCTGGGAAGACGGCTCTGTTGTGCCTTCGGCATCGGATCTTATCGGGCTTTCCAAGGTCTATGAAATGACCATGGACGAAATGATATACAACGATGCGGAAGCTCCCGAATACAATGCCGAAAAAGGTACTTACCAGAATATTTCCGGGAAAGGCAAGAAGAAGACCGGCAAAAGCAAAGGGTTTACCAAGGAAGAAAGATTTACGCTTCTTATTTTCCCTGTTCTTTGTCTGTTTGCTTTTCTTGTGCTCGGTCTGGGACTCGGACTCTGGCATCCCGGATGGATGGTATTTATCATTGTGCCCGTTTATTATGCCGTGATAATCATATCGAGACATATAGGCGTGGACGCCGAGCAGGCCGTTGAAGAATATATGGACGAAGACAAATAATCCAAAGGAGACATAAATAAAATGATAGAATTATTTGAGGGCGGAGCCTATCTTTTAAACGGAGATAAGCTTGTAAAAGATTCCCCGGAGGCTTTAAGCGAAGTTAAGAGCCTTACAGGCAAGGATACTTCGAAGGAAGAAGCTAAAAAAGGTACAATGGCTTATGACATATTGAAGAAGCACAACACTTCCGACAATATGGACAAGCTCAAAATAAGATTTGACAAACTGACATCCCACGATATTACTTTCGTGGGTATTATTCAGACCGCGAGAGCTTCGGGACTTGAAAAATTCCCCATGCCCTACGTTCTTACCAACTGTCACAATTCGCTTTGCGCGGTAGGCGGTACCATCAACGAAGATGATCACATGTTCGGTCTTACATGCGCCAAGAAATACGGCGGAGTTTACGTACCCCCTCATCAGGCAGTTATTCATCAGTTCGCAAGAGAAATGCTTGCCGGATGCGGCAAAATGATTCTCGGTTCGGATTCTCACACACGTTACGGTGCACTCGGTACCATGGCAATGGGCGAGGGCGGACCCGAACTTGTAAAACAGCTTCTCAATCAGACATACGATATAAATATGCCCGGCGTTGTGGGTGTTTATCTTGAAGGCGCACCCGTTAAGGGAGTCGGTCCTCAGGACGTTGCGCTTGCAATCATCGGTGCCGTATTCG
>JAEEGI010009763.1_pt1 | contig 20959 bp, 14 predicted proteins | sample 8958751 | NCBI WGS metagenome assembly JAEEGI01 (sample SAMN16246545, study PRJNA631951) | gut metagenome | biome: gut microbiome; feature: rumen; material: KS-attached | host: Bos | place: Iran: Karaj | collected 2018-10 | reverse complement strand
AAATATTAGAGTAATATGATGCTATTATATTTTTTTTAGTATATAAATTTTAGAATATGAAGTTTTCAAACTTTTTTTATATATAAAAAATATAATAATATATTCTAATTATAAATATTTAAATTATATTTATCATAATTATCAGTTAAACAATTTCTAATTTTCATCATTTCTTTTCCTGCATTAATTAATTTTTGTATTTTATCCCAATTTCCACATTTTTTATCAGTTTCAGAAGAAAAATCAGAAATTAAATCAATTTCATTAAAATAAACATTAATAACAATATGATGAATACTATTAAATTCATTAAAAATTCCTAAAAAATAATTTTCTAAAAAAAAATAATTAACTTTAATTTTCCCTTTTAAAACAATATTATAATCTTTATCTTTACTCATAATAAAAGAATCAAATAAAGTTCCATAACAAAAACTAATAGTTTTCTGAATATGAGAATTTTTTCTTATTTTAATAAAAAAAATTTCAACATATTTCATTCTTCCTAAATTTTCTTTAATATAATTGAGAAAAAATTCATTATCATTATTAATATTAAAAGTACTTTTAATTTGAGAAACTTTATTCTCATCTCCAGAAGGATAAATTTCAGCAGAATAAATTCTTTGAGGAAGTAAAATAACTTTCCATAAATTTTCAGCATAAAATTCATCAATATCATCATAACCAATATTTAAAGTATTAATTATTATAGATGCACTATTTAATAATTCTTCTTTTGTTATTTTTTTTTTTTTATTTTCATTATTATTATTATTATTTGAATTTGAATCCCATTTAATTTGAGATTTATATTTTTGTATTTCTCTTATTTTTGAATCTAAAGATTCAATAAAATTTGTACTTTTTGGATTTTTTGGTTCTGCAATATATTCATGATTTTTTAAAGTTAAAAATAATTGTGCATTTTTTCCAGTTTCTATTATAATATCTATTAATTTTATTACTTCATTAAATTTATTTGAAATATCATCTTGATAATAACTTAATCTTTTCATTTTTTCTTCTATTTGTGTTTTCTCTTCAATTTGCATTATTTAAAATTAAAAAAAAAATGAGAAGATAATATTTAGAATATTTGTAAAAATTATTTTTAATTTTTTAAAAAAATGAAAAATGAAATGGAAGAAAGCTATATTTTAAGAGAATATTATAAAGGTTTTCTTCCCGATCAAGGAACATTACTTAAAGTAAAAGATAAAATAAATAAAATAAACAGAGAACATATATTATCATATGTAGTAGAACAAAATAAAGATATTTATAAATTAATTAGTGAAAATTATCAAAATACTTATGAAATTATTGATAAAATCACTGGTCAAATTGATAAAATAAATAAAAGAATAATTGAAGAAAAAAAAGAATTAGAAGAAAAAAATTTTTCTGATTTAGAATTTAAAGTATTAATTAAAGAAAATTATAATAATTTAGATAATAATAAAGAAGAACCAATTTCAATTAAAAAAATAAATGAAATTCTTTTTAAAAGTCAAAATAAGATTCAAGAATATAAAAATAATATTATAGCAAAAAAAAATGTGATAAATAAAAAATTAAAAAATATAAAAAATATGAATAATATATATGAAGATTATTTAAAAGATAAAGATTTTTTTATAGAAAATATTGAAGAAAATATTAATGTTGATGAAGAAGAAAAATATATAAATGTTTTTTTAATTGGAATTCTTTTCACTTATTTTTTAGATATTGAAACAAGTGGTGAAAAAACAGAGTTGATAAGATTATTTAATAAAAAATCAAAAAAAGAAATTAAAAAAGTATTAAAATTATTAAATGATAATAATCCTAATTTTCATAATATAGATAAATTGCAAAAAATAAAAAAACAATTAAATACAATTAAATCAGAAATGAATGAACAAATTGAAAATTCTGTTTTTTATTTTTTATATAAAAGTTTAACTAATATAGTAGAAACTGGGATTTCTAAAATTAATATTTCAATTGAAAAAGATTTAATTGAAACTGAAAAAGAAGAAATAAATAAAATAGAAAAACAAATAAAAAGTTTAAATACAAAAATTGCTGCTTTTGAAAAAGCAAAAGAAGAAATAAGAAATAAATATAATAATCAAAAGAAAAATAATCTTCAAATAATAAAACAAAATAAAGTAAATAAACAAGAAGAAAAAGTAAATAATGTTAAAAATTCTAAGGATGAATTAAACAAATTAAAATTATTAATAGGAAAAATGGAAAATAATTATGTAAATTTATTAAAAAATTTAAGTAAAAAAATAATAAAACCCAAAAATTTAATAATAAGACCAGATGATCAATTTCTTCAAAGTAAAATAAAATAAAAAAAATTTTATATATAAAAATGAAACAATTTTTTTTCAAACCAGAAAAAAAAAATAAATAATATTTAATAAAAATAATTATCATAATAATAATTATATAAAGCCCCAGGATTAGAATTAAATAAGTTATTATTTCTATTAAAACTTAAATGATTATATAAATTATGAATTCTATAATAAGCAGGTCCAGGAACTTTAAACTCATATTTATTTTCTTTCCATCTTGGACTTGCTAATTTCATTAATTCTTCTTTTGGAGTTTCAAAAGAATAATTGTATACAGGAATATCATTCGTATCAATTTTTTCTCCTAAATCAAATTTAATTTTCTCATTCTTTGGTTTTTCAAAATTATATGAATAATTCTTTTTTATATTTCTTGTTTTTTTCATATTATATTTATTATTAATATTATTATTAAATTTATTCTCTAAATATTCTAGTTTTAAATCATTATCTGTTTTTATATCTAATTCTTTTAAAACATCTCTTTTTTTATTTATTGGTTTTTTAAAAATTGAAGATTCACTTTTCATATTTTTATTAAATTGATTATTATTAAAATAATAACTTCCTGGACCAGGATTTTCATTATAAATAATTTTAAATCTCTGAATTTTAGAATTAAAAATATTATCTTGTTTATAACTTTCAGAAATTGGTTTAATAGGATTATAAGAATAAATATCAGGTTTTTTTTCTTCGCTTGAATTCTTATTTAAAATATTATTTTTATGATATAAACTTTTACCAATTAAACTTTTTTTCATTTTATCATATAATGAATTAAGTTTATATAATTGATAATCACCAGGACCGGGTTTAAATTTTTCATAAAATAATTTTTCATCTCTTTCATCAAATCTATTTTCATTTGATAAAAATCCATTTAAATAACCTTTTGAAGAAAAATATTTAAATGATTGTCTAAATGATGAAGGAATATTATAACTACCAGGACCTGGAGTGTCAGAATTTGTATATATATTATTATTTTCTTCAAATCTATCTGATTTTGAAGAAAAATTGATTGATGGAAAATTAGTGGAATTTGATTCTGTTAATAATGAATTTGTATTTTCTAATTTTTTCTTTAATTTTATATTTCTTTTAGATAAAACTTTCTTTGGTTTTGTTTCATTATTTATTTCTAAAATTGAATTATCTGAATTTGAAGAATTCATTTTTTTTTTGTTATTTTTATATAGATTTAAATTAATTATGAATACTTTTAACTATTTACTTAATTTTGTTTCTCCTAGAAAAATAGAAGAAAAATCTTTAGAAGAAAATGGAATAGAAATATTAAACACAGGAGAAATAGAAATATATAATGATGAAAAAATTTGTGTAACTCCTTTTGGAACATTTTATAAAGGGGAATATAAAAATGAAAAAGTTATTATTAAAGTTATTGATATTACTCAAGATGAAAAAATTTTAAATGAATTTATATTATTTAAATTATACAAAGAGAAAGGTTTTGTTTTAAAAATAAAAGGAGTTGGTTTAAATTCTTTAGAAGCATATATTGTTTTTCAAGATTATTTCCAATTTACTTTAGAAGATTTACTAATGAAGAAAAAACTAAATTTTGATCAACAATTAAAAATTACAAGTCAAATTTTAGAAATTCTTGATTTTTTCCAAGAAAAAAATGAAATTTTATTAGATTTTCAACCTTGGAATTTTGGAATAGATGAAAAGTTAAATATTAAATTACTTGATTTTGGTAATTTAGTAACAAAAAGTAAATTTCAAAATGAAAAAGAATTAGAAGAAAAAGCAATAAAATATTCACCTCCTGAATTTATATTAAATAATAAAAAGGATTTATCATATGACACTTATTCTTTTGGTTGTTTATTAATTGATATTTTTTCAGAAAAAAAAAATAAAATAATAAATATTAAATTAGATAATCAAAAATATATTGAAGAAATTCAAAAAGGAAATTTTCATAAAATTGATTCTTCAATGAATAAAATAATTTATGGAATAACTAAAAGATGTTTAAATCCAAATGAAAATGAAAGAATAAAAATAAACGAATTAAAAAGAAATTTAGAAATTTTAATTCAAAATTTTTCAAGAAGTAATATAATAAATACCAATGATAATGAAATTGAATTAGATAATGATATTTTAGAAAATAAAGATTTAAAAGATAATTATAAATATGCTATTGAAATGGATAAAAAAGTTTTAGAGATTAATGATTTTATCAATGGAAAATTACAAGAAAATTTTTTTATTTTAAAAACTGATTTATTAAATGTTCAAGATTCTTCAATTTTATCAATTGATAAAAATTATAAAGAAATAAATGAAGGATTAAAGAATTTTTATGAATCACATAAAAAATATATTGAAGACTTTGGAAGTAAAATTTTAGAGAATTTTATAAATTTACAAAATTATTCAACTGAATTAATGGATGATTTAGTTTTAATTCAAAATAATTCAATGAATATTAAATTAACTTCTTCAACTGTAAACAAATTTGAAAATAAAGATTTTTATTTTCAATTTTTGGATTATTTTGAAGATTGTAAAAAAGAAATCAATGAAATTATTAAGAAACATACTAATGAACAAGATTTTGATATTTTACCAAATTTATATAATAAAACTAAATTAATTCTTGAAAATTATAAAGTTTACTCAGAACATATTTCTTCTAGTTTAAAAAGTCTTTTAAACCAATTTAATGATTTTTACAAACAATCAGAAGAATTAAAAAATGAATTATTTCAAAATTTAAAAATAAAAGAAGAAATTCCAGAAAATAAAAAAATTGAAGAAGAAAAGAAAGAAAATAAAAATTTAGAAGATGAAAATATAGAAGAAGAAGAAGAAATAATTAATAATAATTATATTTATTATATGAAACCAGAAGAAAATTCAAATAGAATTTTAATATATGATTTCCAAACAAAAACTCATTTTACCCAAGAAATAGATTATCGCTTTATAAATAAATTTTATTCCCTTTATAACAAAGAAACAAACACAATATATATAAGTGGAGGAATAGAAGAAATATCAAATAAGAATTCTCAATCAAATAAATTTACAAAAATAAAATTAAAAAAAATAAAAAATTCAAATTTATTTGAATCAGAAATAACAGAATTAAAGCCAATGAATGATTATCATTATTCTCATATACTACATCAATTATCAGTTAACAAAAATATAATAGTATCAATAAGTGGAAAAGAAACAAAATCATGTGAAATATATAATATCAAAGAAAATATTTGGATAAATATTCCAGAATTACCAATAATATCTCCAAATTCAAATTGTTTTGATTATAATGATTCTATTTATGTTATTTGTTCATATACTTTTGATGCTATTTATAAATTAAATATGAAAGAAGAAAATGAAAATTTAAATTGGGAAAAAATTAATTATATTGTTGAAGAAGGAAGATTTAAAAGAGGAATGGGATTATATTTTAATAATAAAGGATTAATTTATTTGTTTGGAGGATTTGAAAATGAGAAAATTTATGATGATGTTTATTCTATTGATTTTAATTCTCAAGAAATTAGAGTTAATTTAGAAAAAAATATGAAATTACCTATTAAATCTTATTTTAATTCTAATTCTATTTATATTAAAAATGAAATAGATGAAAGAATCGTTTTTGTTGATGCAATGAATAGTATTATTGAATATTGTCCTAAAACTAATTTTTTTTATTTTTATCCTTAATTGTTTTTAAGTTAAGTATTTTAATTTATTAATTTAAAAGTGTTTTCTTTAATTTTTTTTTATCAATATGAAAAAGATAAATAAATCTCAGAAAGATAATGAAGTTAATGAAATGATAAATAAATTAAGAGAAATTTTTGAATATTATTGTTCATATGGTGAAAGATTAAACACAAAAATTTTAAAATCAAATAAATATATAAAATTATTTAAAGAATCTAATTTAATAGATAATATAATAAATCAAACAAGATTGGAATTGATATATAAATCCCAAAATAAAAATAATTGTATGAATTTTGATGAATTTTTAAATTCATTATTAAAAGTGACAGAATATAAATACCCAAATTATAATTCTCAATCAGAATTAAAAAAAAATTTATTTCAAATGATAAAAGAACATATTTTACCATTATATAATTTAATAATAAATGGAAATTTAGATTTAAGTATAAATAATTCAGTATTAAATAATACAACAATAATTCAACAAATAGATAATATAGATTCATTATTATATTCTAATTTAACTGAAGAAATATTAACATCAATTATTCCTATTTTATTTGATATATATAAAGTATACTTTCCTCATGAAATATCAATAAGTGACAATATAAATTTTATAAAAGAAAAATCTATTAAACAATATTTTGAATTTTTAAAAAATTTTGAAATCACTCCTGGTTTACTTTCAAAAAGTATAACTTATCAAATTTATAAAAGTGAAATATCAAATGATAATAGTGATTTAAGTATTTCAAATCATAAAGATTTTTATCAGAATATTTTAAAAAATTTAGACCTTACTTCAATTCTCAAATATGAACCTAATAATCATAATATATTAGGTCAATTTTTTATTTTTTTTAAATTTATAAGAGCTTTAATTAAAATGTCACAAGCAACTTTTATTAAATTAGAAAATGCAATTAATTTAGAACATACAATTAAAAAAGAAGAAATGATAATAATGTTTTTTCAAAAAATTGAATTGAGTGAAGGATTTTTAAACATTCAGAAAAAAACAAATAAAACTCATAATGATAAACAATCAATAATAATACAACAAGAATTATTAGATAGAATAAGTGATGAATTAAATGAAGAAAATACTAATGAAGAAAATAATAATAATCAAAGTGTATTTCAATCAAATATTAAAAAATTTGAAAATTATGAACCTGAATATTCAAATTATATAAATGAAATATATGGAAATCATTTATTAAATATATTTAAAGGAATGTGTAATTTTGGAGATCAATTTAATTATAAAAATATGAAAAGCAAATCATTTATGAAATTTTTAAAAGATTCAAATTTAGTGAAAATAAAAGATAATAATAATTTTGGTTTAAAATTAAATGAAATAGATACTTTATTTATAAAATTATCATTAATAAATGAAAATTTAAAAAATCCTACTATAAAAAAATCAAATGAAAAAAGAACAACAGTAAACAATTCAAAAGCAAATATAAATTTTGAAACATTTTTAATAGGAATAGAAATAATATCAAAATTAATATATCCTAATTTAGAAACTAAAGAAGCTATAGATAAAATAATAAATGAAAATATATTTCCACATACTTTAAATAATATAAATATAGAAAAAATAAAAGAAATAGAGGATAAGATAGAAAATTTAAAAGATTTACAATCATCAGAAGATTTTATTAAATTATTAGAAATAACACATAAATCAATAACACCAATTTTTTTATATTATACAAAAGATACAAATAATTATCTTTCAAGAGAAAATTTTTTGAAATTTTGCAAAGATTATGAAATTTTTCCTTCATTAATGAGTAAAGCAAAATTAAATAGCTTTTTTATTGGAATTTCTCAATATTCTCAAATTGGAAATGAAAATAATATTTTAATAGAGCAATCTTTATTTATTGATTTATTATCCTTAATTGCATTAGATATTATTTATCCACAACCAGAACCAAATTCAATTGAAAAAATTTTGGTTTTAATGGAAAAAATTTCTCAAAGTGAAGGTGCCAATAATAAAATTTTTGATACTAAGGAATTTTTACAAGATTTTAAAAAATTTTATCCTCAGTATTTCCAAAATAAAAATAAAAAAAATAATACTTTTATGGATTTAATATATTCAGATAATGAAAATTAAATATATTTTTTTAACTTTTTTTTTATTTTTTTTCTTTGTTTAAAATTCATGTTCAATAAATAGATAATAATATTAAATCAAAATGAGTGATGTGAAAATGAGAGTAAAATATTTTGAGGAAGAAAAGAAATTTGATTTTATTGAAGATTATAAAGCATTTATAAATAAATGTCATCAAGAATTTGAAATGAGTGATGAAGAAAAAGAATCTTTGAAAATAGTAATCATAAATGATGGTGATAATATGGATATAGAAAAAGAACAAGACTTTAAAGATAATTTAGATGCAATCGATAATAATGAATTAGTTTGTATTTTAACTTCAAGTGGAAAAAAAAAAAAACCTGAGCCTCAAAAAGTGAATTTCAGTAATAATAATAATAATATGGATTCTTTGGAAAATCCTCAATTATCAAAGGTGATGAGAGCTGACTCAAACATTATGAATTCAGAAATATTAAACAAGCTAAATGACATAAAAATTCCTGAAATAGATTATTCTAAAATAACACAATCATTCCAATTAGAAAATGAAAAATGTAAAAATCAAATATTAGAAGAAGTAACAAAGATATATCAAATATTAGAAAAAGAAATAAAAAATAAAATAAAAACAAGTATAAATGATATAAAAGCATTTTTAATAGGAGTAGGAAATGATCTAACAGGAAATAATAATGAATTAAACAATTTGAAAGCTATAATAACAAATAATATTTCTGATATTCAAAGTAAGAATGAAAAAGTCAATAATCAATTGTTAGAAAATATTAAAAGAGAAATTAAAGAAAATATAAATCCTGCTGATAATAAAACTAATGAATTAGAAAATCAAATTAAAAATTTAAATGAAACAATAAAAGAATTAAAAGAATTAATACAAAATCAAAATAAAATTATTCAATCTATAAATAAAAAAGAAGAAAAACAAAAATTTGTGGGAGCACAATTTGTAGATGGAAATTTTATTCTCTCTTATTATTATGAAGATTTAATGAAAATGAAAGAATTAAAATTAAAAATAAAAATATTAAATAATGGGACTTTACCTTGGCCAAAACAATTAATTCTTTTTGGAATGAATGAACAAAAAAATTTAGGAGTTAAACAATGTATAAATCCATATGATGAAATTTTACCTAATCAAATAATTACAATACCAATTTCTATAAATTTAAATAAAATAAAAAATGAAAATTGTGTATTGAATTTATCTTTAAAGTTATATTACTCTAACAATCCAATAAAACAAAATCAATTACAATTACAATTAAACGTTAAAATGTCAAAACAAGAAAACGATGTTTCTGAAAATCTTTTAAAGACTTTAAATCCACCTCCAACAAACATGGAAAGATTTAAAAACCAAATTGTGAGTCAGGGATTTAATAAAAAAGATGATAATAATTTTAACAATAAAGGTGGAAATAATAATAAATTTGGACAAGGTTTAATGGAAGATAATGAAGATTCAGAAGATGTGTCTAACAAAACTGTGTCAAAAAATCTCAATAAAAATAAAAATTTGATTAAAAAATATTTTCAAAAAATTAAAGATAACTTAGAGGAAGATTATAATTTTTCAAATGAAGGATGGGATGATGAGAAATTAAAAAGTAAAATTGAAGAGAATTTAACCCAAGATATTATAAAATTATTAGAACAAGACGAAATGGAAGGAATTAAAAGTATTGTTGAAAATATTGGTGAAGATTTGTTAATATAAATATTTTAAAAATAAAATAATTGAAAAAAAATTAATTATTTCCTAAAGTTTCACTAATCTATATTTCTGTATTTTTAGAAAAAATCATTTATTTAACTTTTTAAACATCATTGAATAAATAATCAATGATGAATAAAAAAAGAAAATAATTGTACTTTTTTTCTTATGAATATCAAACATCCCCTTCCACACTTTCTTGAAGGTTAAGAATATTATTTTTTTTATTTGGAATTATTATTTATTTTATATTTTTTAAATATGATTTTTTTCCTTTTTGGGTTTTTCATCATATTAAACATAATAAATAAATCACAAGAAAAATACGAGCAAATATATTGTCACGAAGTTCCCTTTTGTAATAGATTTATGTTTTGGGGAGAACAAGCTCCAATATATTATGTAGATAATAAAACAATATCAATAAGTTCTAATATAATAAAAGGAACTCTAAAAAATTTTAATAGAGATTACATATCAAATGCTCATGATTTAGAATTTATATTATATGTATTAAAAAGTGGTTTATTTAGAATGAAAATAAAACCAATTGGAGAAGAGAGATTTGAATTAGATCCTGAAGATGAACCTTTTGAAATGAAAAAATCCCAAAAAAGAAAAAATATAAAAACTTCTTCTTCAAATGATAATATTGTTTTATATTATTATACTCATAAGAAAGCAAAATATGAATTGGAAATAAAATTTTCTCCTTTTCAAATCCATTATAAAATTAATAATAAAATGGTATTTTTTATAAATTCCAAAAATTTATTTGATATAGAATTTCCAGGAAAAGATTTTAAACCAACAGAAGAAGATATAATGCAAACAATAAAATTAGATATATTAATTCCAGAAAGTATAATTTTATCAGGTTTACCAGAAAGAGCAGGAAATGTAGGATTAACAGATACTAATAATGATGAATATTATCATTTTTATAATATTGATATGTTTAAATTTCCACAAAGACAATTTTCTGGAATTTATGGTTTCATCCCTTTCATTATGACTCAATCTTATGGTGGAAATGTTATAGGAGGTTTTATTTGGAATAATCCAAGTGAAACTTTTATAGGAGTTAAATCACTTAATGAAGGAAAAAATGTCATATGGATGAGTGAAACTGGAATTTTCGATTTTTCTTTTTGGAGTAGTGAAGATATTGATTCTTTCTATAAAATTTATCATAGATTTATTGGGAAAACACCTTTACCTAATATATTTTCTTTAGGTTATCATCAAAGTAGATATACTTATCATAATGTTGAAGATATGAGGAAAATTGATAATAAATTCGATGAATATAATATACCTTATGATTCTATTTGGTTTGATATTGAACATACTGATGGGCAAAGATATTTCACTTATGATCAAAATAATTTTGAACCAAGTAAAGTAGAAAAATTTTTATCAGAATTAGAAAAAAAAGGAAGAAAAGTAATATATATAATAGACCCACATATTAAAGTAGATAAATGGTATCATATATATTATGATTCAATGAAGAAAAATTATTTATTAAAATACCAAGGACAAAACTTCGTTGGTAAATGTTGGTGTGGAGATGCATCATATTTAGATTTTTATAATAAAGAAGTGAGAAATTATTGGAAAAACCTAATATTAAAAACAGATTCTTATTTCCTAAACTCAAAAATAATTCATATATGGAATGATATGAATGAACCTTCAGTTTTTGACATTCATAGAAATACACTTCCAAAGAGTTCAACATTTATATATAATAATAAAAAATATGAACATAGAAATGCACATAATATATATGGTTATTTAATGCATAAGGAAACATATGAAGGATTAAGAGAAAAATATGAAAGTAAAATAAGACCTTTTGTCTTAACAAGAAGTTTCTTTTTAGGATCACATAAATATTCTTTTTTATGGACAGGAGATGTAATTTCTTCATTTAATGGATTAGAAATGACAATTCCAATGTTAATTCAATTATCTTTAAGTGGATTTTCTTTCATTGGAAGTGATATTGGAGGATTTGCTGATAATGGTGATGCTGATTTATATATAAGATGGTATCAAAGTGGTGTTTTTTTCCCTTTTTTTAGACAACATACTCATCTTCATACTCATAGAAGAGAAATTTGGTTATTTACTAAAGAAAATTTTGAAAATATGAAACTATCTGTTCTTATTAGATATCAAATTTTACCTTATATTTATAGAGAATTTTTTAAACATTATTCCAAAGGAATTCCTGTTATTAGACCTTTGTGGTTTTATTATAAAAATGAAATGACTTTAAGTAAATTTAGTAATAATGAATATTTATTTGGAGAAAATATTTTAGTTAGACCGGTTTTAAATAGAAATGAAGATAGAGAAAATAAAATTAATTTATACTTACCTGAAGATGAAAGATGGTATAATTTTTATAATAACGAAGAAATTTCTAATAAAGGAGAATTTGACTATCACATCAATAAATTTAATATTGGAGCTTTTATTAAAGGAGGAAGTGTTATTCCTAAAAAAATGAGATTAAGAAGGAGTTCTCTTTTAATGAAAAAAGATCCTTTAACTTTAATTATTACTTTAGATAATAATAATTATGCTGAAGGATTTATTTATTTTGATGATGAAAATAATTTTGATTATGAAAAAGGAATTTACTCTATTTTAAATGTATATTATAAAGATGGAATTATTAGTAATAAATGGGAAAAAAATTCATATAAAGTTGAAAATAAAATTGAAACTATTATTATTTCAGGTCATCAAAATTTTATTGATTCTATTGAATTAATTAAAAATGAAGTTAAAAAAAAAGTAGAATTTATTCAATATGAAAATAAAATAATAGAAATAAAAAGAATTGGAAACGAAAATTTATGTGAAAATTTCGTAGAATGGGAATTTATTTTAAAATAAATATTTTATATTTAATATATATTTAAAAATTAAAATATAGTATTTATAATAAAAAAAACATATAAAAAAAGAAATAAAAAAAAATAAAAAAATGAATAAATCAAAAGAAAATTCTTATTCAAATAATAACATAAACCAAAATAAATTTCAAAATATTAGACCTTTAAAAACTCCAAAATATAATATATCAAAAGATATTCAATTACAATTTTTTGACACTTTCAATTCAATGAAAAAAGAAATAGATCTAATTTTTCCAGCAATGTCTAAAAAAGTAGATTTAACGTCTGAAGAAAAAAAAATAAGAGGAGATTTAATTTTAGAAATAAAACATTTTATAAATAAATATAAAATGAATCAAGCATGTTTTTATTCATCAATTTATTTATTTGATAAATTATTAGCTAAAAAAATAAAATTAAAAATTTATGAAGTTGCTCTTGGTGCTTTAATTTTATCTGTTAAATTTTTTGAACTTGATGGACATTCTCCTCATTTAAATAAATTTCAAGAAATTTTAAAAACCAATCAAAAAATTTCATTGGATAAAATTTTTGAAATAGAAATAAAATGTATAAAAGAATTAAGATATAAATTTAATACTCCAGATGCATATAGTTTTATTAATATTATATTAATGTATGGAATAATTTTTAATACAGATTCAAACAAAAGAAAATTAAGTGGTTCAATATATAATTTGCCTTTACAAATATATGAACAAATTATTTTGGCGAATTCTGATTATTTACAATTTCATCCTTTATTAATTGCTTATGCTTGTGTTGCTATTGCAAGAGATATATATAAATTAGATAAGTGGATACCTATATTATCTAAAGTTTTTAATGTTAATTTTTATGAATTTGAAGAAGTATATTCTTTCATTTATGATTTATATAATGAATGCAAAGAAAAAGAAATAAAAAAACAAAAAGAAATTGAAGATTCTATGTCAAATTTAAATATTAATAAAGAAATCTATAATAAGAATATTATTAATAAAAGCTTTGATGTTCGAATTGATAATATTAAAAATGAGAAAATCGTTAATAATAATTTAGAGGCTATTGAAAGAAGAAAAATAAATGATCAAGATAGTAAAGAATATATTCTTAAATCTGCATTTAAATATGATTTAATTAGAAATCCTTCAGAAAAAACATTAAAGAAATATATAAGTAAAACTAAATCTATGGATATTAATTTTGATATTAAAGATTTAAACAATATTAAAAATAGAAAAGAAAAACAAAAAGAATATTTTAATAATTCTTTCAATGAAAATAATTTTATTGAAAGAAAAAATGAAATTATTGTAAATAGAAAAAATTATGATTTTAATCATAATAATCAATATTTAAAAATTAATCAATCATATAATAATAATTATTCAAATCAATTAAAATTAGATTTCAAGAATTTAAAAAATAAAGAAGAAAAAAAGAAAGAAATGTTTTTTTATAATCCAGTTCAAAAAACAAATTTAAGTGAATATACAAGTAATAAATCAAAAATAATTTCAGCAGTAACAAGAGCAAAACTTTCTTTTCTAAAAGAGTCATATTCAAATTTTAATTATTTAAACAATTCAACAAAAAATGTTTTAATTAATAATAAATCTTTAAATATTAGTTTAAATAATTATAATAATTCTTTTGCTTCAACAACAACAAATTCATATCAAATTAAAGGTATAAATCAAAATATTTCTCACAAAACTTTACAAACTGAAAATAATAATGTTACAAAATTAACTAATAATAAGTATAAATTTCTATTTATAAATAAAAAATGAATTTGTATACTTTATAAAATTATTTTTTCAGAATAGATTATAAATTGTAGTGAAATTAAAAGAATTTATTTTTAAAATTAAATTAAATTATATAATACAATAAACTGTTTTTCAAAAAAAAAAATAAAATAATTATTTGAATATAAGGGAAAAAAATTAAAATATGTCAAATAAACCAAAGGAAAAAGTGAAAGAAAAGAAAATACAAAAGAAATAGATACCTAAAAAAAGATGCAACAAAAGGAAGATCAAGAAGAAGAATAAGTAGAAGAGGTAATTTAAAAAACCCAAAAATAAATAAAACAATTTAAAAAATAATGAATGTTCTAATAATCAAAACAATGAAAACAACAATAACAATGAAAAAATAATAATAATAATCAAAGAAGAAGAAATTATTATAATAATCAACAAAGTAAAAGAAGAATTAATAATAATAATAATTAAAGAATATAAAAAAAAATAGGTTTATTTAGTGAAGAAATTTTAATAAAAATAAAAGAAATAATTTTTTAAAAATAAAAATTTTATATTTCAAATTTAGATTCTAAAATAATAGGAGATGAATTAAATCACATTTTGTCTAAAATAAAAAGTTTTATTAATTATGATAAATTAGGAACTTCTTTAGGAAGTGCTTTTATAATTATGAAAATTCACCAGATGCCAAAAAGAGCTTTTAAAATTTGATGTTGAAGAGATTGAATTATTAATATTCCAAGAAATAATATTTATTATTTTAGAAATTTTAATAGAAATCAAAGAAATTTCAATTTTAAATAGGAAAAGAAGAATGGTTTTTAGAAGAAGAAAATATAAAAACAAATAAAATTTAAATTATAAAATTCAATGAAAAAAAAATTTTTAAATTTTATAAGTTAATTGTTTTCTAGAATAACATTTAAATCAAATATGTTTATCTATTTTGTATAAAGAATTTTATTATGTAAAAAATTCAAATTTTTTTTAATTTTCTATTTTAATATAAAATAAATATAACATTTTAATTTATTATTAAGTTTATTAATTTTAAAAAAATTAAATAATTATTTTTTCCTTATTTTTTATAGTGATAAAATTGTCTCATTTTTTCTCTTTTTAATTCATTTATTCTATTATTTGAAGAATTATCATATTGTGGATAAAGATTATCATTATAAAATATTAATTCACTTTTTGCATTTCTCCAATCTAAATTTGTATTCCAATCATTATGAATTATCACTTTATATGAATTATCAATTTTTTTATTTTGCTTTTGTTTTTCTCTATCATTAAATATATTTGATTTTAAAGACTCTATTTTATTCCTTCTACTATAATATTCTTTTGGTATTTCATTTTGATATATATTTCTTTTTATATTTTGATTAAAAAATCTTTCATCACTTTTATTTGAAAAATTTTCCTCATATGTTGTTTTAAAAAAATTTGGGGAAGATGAATTTTTATTAAATTTTTTCTTATTATTTTTATATTTTGTTATATTTTTAATGTTGTCTTTTAAACTTTTATTATTTTTAAAATCATTATAATTATCATCATAATAATTATAATTAACTTTTTCAACTTTTTTATCAGGTAATTGATTAAAAATATCAGAACCATAAATTGCATTATAAGCTTTTATTCTTTTATCCATTTAAAAAATTTTTAAAAAAATTAAAAATTTATTTATATAAACAAAAAAAAACTGAAAAATAAATAAATATAAATATAAATAATTTACTTATTTTCATTTTTAAAAATACATTTAATCAACCAATCTAAACCACTACTTAATCCTTGTTTAGTTATTGCACTACTTGCAACAATAGTCCAATTTCTATCAATAATCCTATTTAAATTTAACTGATCTAAAATTTCTTCCGCAGTTAAACTTAAATTTAAATCTTGTTTATTTGCATATATTAATATAGGTAAATTACTTAATTCAGGTTGTTGTAAAATTGAATATAATTCATTTCCACTTTCATCTAATCTATATGTATCACTTGAATCAATAACATAAATTATAGCATCATTTTGTTGTTCATAATAATCTTCCCAAAATTTTCTTATTGATTTTTGTCCTCCTAAATCCCAAATTAAAAATTCTATATTTTTATATTCAAATTTTTGATAATTAAAACCTTTTGTTGGTGGTAAATTTTTTATTGTTTCACCTATAAATGATTTTAATATTGTTGTTTTTCCTGCATTGTCTAATCCTAATATTAAAGATTTTAATTGTTTTGGTTTTCCTTTTGAAAATAAATTTATTAATGCTACTCCAATTGCTGGTAACATTTTTTTTTTAATTGTTTTTTTTTTAAATTTAATTAATTATTGTGTTTTTGGTTTTTTTAATCTAAATTTTTTTTTTAAAATGAAAATTTATTGTAGTTTAAAAGTTATATTAATTATTTTGGTTGGTATTTTTTTTATTGTGAATATAATTTTTGGAATTCTTTATCTATTTAATAATAAAACAATAGAAATAAAAGATGAAGAAGTTAAGTTAAAAGAAAGAGTTGAATATATGAAAAAAAATTTTAATTTTAATAATACTTTTTATATGAATGGTAATAATATTCATTTTTATTATGGAACAAATAATAGTAATATACCTAAATATTAATAAAAAAGGAATAAAAAACAAAAATTAAAAAAACTAAAGAGTATTATTATTAAAAAATTCTTTTTAATTATAATTATACTATAAATAAAATAATAAGAATAAAAAAATAAATAAAATAATTATATAATTTTTATAATTTATAAAATAATATGATCTCCCAAAATAATGGAAGAAATAATATAGATGTTAAAAGAGTAATGACAGCTCCAACAAAAAAAAAAGAAATGAAGAATTTTTTAAAATCACCAAATTCATTAAAAATATTAAATACTGGATATAAAACTTTTCATTCAGAAAAAGATTGTGTAGGAAATCCAATTTTATGGATGAGAAAATCAAAACATCAAAAAAATAATTCAAGAGAAACCATAGAATTAAGAAAAAAATATATTTTATTAAGTGAAAATGAAGAAAAAGGAAAAATTGAAAGAAATGATAAAAGTAAATTTAATAAATTTAATAATGTAAGTATAAAAGAAAATGATATAAGTAATAATAATATAAATAATAATAAAACAATTGAAGAAATTTTAGTAAATTCATCAAATGAAATAATAAAAAATAATAATAATACAATAAGTGAAGAAAAAAAAGAAAGTTCAGATGATAAATTTATTAAATCAGTATCAAATAAAAATGATTTAGATCAATATTTACATAAAACATTAATTTCAAAAAATTTTAATTTTATTCCAGGAGAAAAAATTCATGAAGGTCCTCAGACAATAATTTATAAATGTTTAAATTTAAAAACAGGAGAAATTTTCGCAAGTAAATATTTTATAAATCCATTAAATTCAAATCAAAATAAATATGAAAAAGAAATTCAAATTTTAAAAGAATTATCACATCCAAATATAATAAAATATTTAGGTAATGAAATAATAGATAATACTCCTTTTTTATTTATGGAATATGCATCAAATGGTTCTTTAAAAAATATAATTGATAATTTTGGTCCATTTAATGAAAATTTAATAAAAATTTATTTAAAACAAATAATAGAAGGATTAAAATATTTACATAATCAAGGAATAATACATAGAGATATTAAATGTGCTAATTTATTAATGAATAATAATAAAATTTTAATTGCTGATTTTGGAACAAGTAAAAAAAATTATAATGAAAATAAAGAAGATATTTTTACTCAAAGTTTAGTTGGAACTTTTTCTTGGAGTGCACCTGAAGTTATTACACATAGGAAATATGGTATTAAAGCAGATATTTGGTCTCTTGGTTGTACTATTATTGAAATGACTACTGGAAAAATTCCATGGAGTGAAAAAAAATTTGATAATTTATTACAAATTATGAATGTTATTGGAAAAGGAAATGAGATTCCATTAATTCCTAATTTTTTATCTAAGAATTTACAAGATTTAATTATTATGTGTTTAAATCGAAATGATAATGAAAGAGCAAATTGTGATTTATTGCTTAAACATCCTTTTTTTAATGAGGAATAATATAAAGTGAAATAATATTTATTTATTTTTTTATTTTATTATATATAATGTCATTAATATATATTAAAATATGTATAAAAAAAGATATATAATTTATATAAAATAGAAAGGAATGTTTTTATTTATTTTTTTATAAATTAAAACTATCTTCAATTTTATTTTCTGAACGAATATCAAATTTAACTTCATAAATTTCTTGATATTGATTAGGAATTTCAACTTCAAAATTTTGAGAATTAACAAAATGGAATTTACTAATATTTCTACTAACAAACCAACTATATTCTAAATCTTCACTACTTTTTCTTTGATCTTGATTAAGTTTTAAACATGAATCTAAAAAACAAAGTGCTTCTTTAGAAACAGTATAAGTATCAATATTAACATAATATTCACCTTTAGTAATATTATCTTTCATATTTTTAAGATATTGATTAGGATCATTTTGTTTCCAAAGTTCATTTGCAATAAAAGGATGTGTATTAGTAAATAACATTCTATAAGTTAAAATTCCAATTGACCAAATATCAGTTTTATCTTCATTAAATTTATCCATTTGGTTAAAAATTGTACAAATTGGGTCCATAAAAGTTGCAGTTCCAACAGCATGTAATGATAAATTATCATCTTTAAATTTAGCTAAACCAAAATCAGATAATTTAAAAGTACAATTAAAAATATTTAAATCTTCCATATCTTTTTCTGTATTATATTGTAATAAAATATTTGCTGGTTTTATGTCATGATGTATTACTTTGTTTCTATGAAGACAACTTAATCCATTTAATATATCTTTTAATATTTTTTGTACTTCTTTTTCACCAATTCCTTTTTTAAATTTTTGATAATATTGTTTTAAATATCTATTCAAATCACCACCATTACAATATTCATATATCATAAAAATTGAATCATTATCTTCTGTTAAACCATAAAATCTAACTAAGTTTGGATTGTTAAATTGAGTTGATACTAAAATTTCATTTGTAAATAGATTTAAATTTTCTTCATCTTGTAAATTTTCTGGCATTTTTTTTGCTGCATATTTAGTTTTTATTGGATTTCTATCTTTTTTATCATATGCTGTAAATACTTCACCAAAACCACCTTGACCAATTTTTTCTGAATATTCAATTCTGAATTTAATTTCTTCCATAATTTAATTATTAATAAAATTCCTACTTATTAACTATATATAAAAAAAAATAAAATCAAACAAATAAAAATATAAAAAAGAAAAAAATATAAAAACAAATATATAAAAAAAAATAAAAAAAAAAAAATAAAATCAAAATGGAAACTCAACAATATGTCTATCAAACATACGTTCCAAGAATCCCATTATTTATGTCAGGATACACAGGTCACATACCAAATGTACAAGAAGACGAGTATGTAAATCGAATAGTTCGAACTAAAGAAATTCCAGGTTATGCAGGTTTCGTTCAATCAATATATGCTGAAAATAAATATGGTGAAAGTTACGGAAAAGAAACTGCCAAATCTTTAGCACATACTATACCACAAGGAGCTGATGTTCCTCCTCATGTGAGATATACTTCTACTCATATGGAAGATTATAAAGATCAAAGTAAAGTAAAAACACAATCCACTGCTTCGCTTTTAGGAATAAGAGAACCTAATATTACTTATAAGAAACCTTTACCTGTTGATACCATTAATAAATTTTTTGGTGTTGAAGCTCAAGGTTCAAATTCTCATATTATTGAAAAACAAAATTTTGAAAAAAATTATGAGAAATTTTGGGAATTTTTAGATTCTAATGAATTAGATTATCATCCTAGAAAAATAGAAGATTTTAAAGAAAGTAATATGAAATATTGGGGTGTTCAACATTCAGCTCAAGAATTACATCCTGAGTTAAAATTTGATCCTATTCCTGGTTATATGGGTGTTAATAGGTCTATTGTTAGTGAAAATATTTTTGGAATGACTTATAAGAATTCTTTAAGAAGAGCTGATGAAGTTCAAGAAAAAATGAATTTGGATAGAGCTGCTCAATTATATAGAAGTGCTCATTCTTATTATAAAAGTTATTAAAATAGTTTTTTGGATTTTATGGTTTTTAATATTCAAAATTATTGGATTTTTTTATTTTTTTTTGATGATTTAAATTTAAGTTTTTTCTTTTTTTTTTTTTTTTTTTTTTTTTTTATTTTTTTTATTTTTATATTTTTTTTTTTATT
>JAEEGI010009760.1_pt1 | contig 20964 bp, 17 predicted proteins | sample 8958751 | NCBI WGS metagenome assembly JAEEGI01 (sample SAMN16246545, study PRJNA631951) | gut metagenome | biome: gut microbiome; feature: rumen; material: KS-attached | host: Bos | place: Iran: Karaj | collected 2018-10 | reverse complement strand
ACCGATACGGAACTGCGATACGTAGAGAGTTGGCTTGCCGGGGGTTTTGCTGCCGAGGCAATCGGTCTTGCCTACGACAGAACGGTTTCAAGCATCAACAGGCGCAGCTGTGCTTATATGAATAAAATTCTGATGAGCTGGCATGAGAAAGGGCTTCACAGTATGCGCGAGATACAGGAAAAAGACCGCCCATCCTCCCGCGGCTCAAGTAAAGGTTTGGCGGAGCCGGCCAATCCGAGAGATATTCAGGCAGTCATTGATGAGATCTGATGGGAGCATGACAATGACGAATTATGACGGAAAACTTTTATCAAAAGCGCGGGCAGTGTTGGAAGCAGACAGGGAGAACAATCTTGCGGAGCAGCAGCGACGGGTTCAGGAAGTGTATCGGCGTATCCCCGAAGTAGAACAGATTGACGTTCGCATGCGGGCACAGATGGCCGATCTGGTCCGACTGACTCTCTCCAGAAGCAAGGATCTGGAAGCTCGCCTCCACGCTCTCCGGGATGAAAATCTCAGTCTTCAGATAAAACGAGCAGAAATGCTGACCGCACACGGTTATTCCATTGACTACCTGGACGAAATCTTTTCCTGTGAGCTCTGCCACGACACCGGTCTGGTGAATGGGAACATATGCGATTGTCTGAAAAAGCGCTATAACCAGGAGTTGACAAGAGAACTGTCCTCCCTTCTGAAAAACGGGAGCGAGAGTTTTGAGAATTTTGATTTGAGTCTTTATCCCTCCGTCCCGGTTTCTTCCGGCGGCTGGTCCCCCCGCGATTCCATGAAGCTGGTGTATGAGGGCTGCCGAAAGTTTGCAATGAACTTCCCTGATGTCTCATCCAATCTGCTGCTGCGCGGTTCCACCGGGTTAGGAAAAACCTACCTTTCTGCCTGTATTGCCCGCGTTGTGGCAGAAAAAGGTTATTCTGTCTGTTATGATACGGCTTCTAACGCACTGGAAGCTTTTGAACGTCAGAAGTTTGCCCGGGATGCAGAGGAGGCAGATGCTGCCGGAATACGTGTCCGGAGAATGCTCTCGTGTGACCTGATGATTTTGGATGATCTGGGGACAGAGATGGTTACGCCCATGTCGCTCAGTGCGCTTTACACACTTATAAACACCCGGCTGAACGAAGGACTTCCCACCATCATTAACACAAACTGCACTGATGAGGACCTGGAGCGCCGCTATACTCCCCAGATCTGCTCGCGCATTCATGGGGATTATCTGGAGCTCCCCTTCTCCGGAACGGATATCCGCCTTTTAAAGCGGAAAAAATAGTCTTGTGTTTTCAAATATTCATCTGTATAATCCTTTCATAAACTTTATCATCAATTAGGAGGAGAACTGTATGGCTACTGCACGCCGCCGAATGGGCGACCGAAAGGAAGGACGTCTCCTGCGCACCCTGCCGGGTTTTGCAAAGTTTATTCCCTTTATTATGCCGCAGCGCAATGACCGCTGCATTCACTACGAGGAGAGTTTTGAAGTAACAGAACTTGACCGCTGCCTTCGAAAGCTCCGTGTTGAAGGTTATAAAGGCATTGGGATCCTTCACTTCTTAATCGCTGCTTATATCCGCGGGATCTCCATGATGCCGGGGATTAACCGTTTTGTTGTCGGACGCCGGATCTATGCCAGGGACAATATTGAGGTTGTCATGACCGTTAAACGTGCTTTGACGCTGGAATCTACCGAAACCACAATTAAGGTTGTCTTCGAGCCTACAGATACCATCCTTGACGTATACAGGAAAATGAATGAAAAGATCGACGAAATCAAATCTTCAGATGACAATAACGGGACGGAGGATTTCGCAGATACTGTAGCCCGGCTCCCCCGTTTTCTGCTTCGCTTTGCTATCATGCTGCTGCGTATTGGAGATTATTTTGGCTGGCTCCCCATGTCACTCCTGAATATCAGCCCTTTCCATGGTTCCATGATTATAACCGATCTCGGTTCTCTTCGGATCGGGCCCGTATATCACCATATCTACAACTTTGGAACACTTCCGACATTTATTGCTTTTGGGGCAAAACGGCATGCCTATGAGCTTGACCGACATGGCCATATGGTTGACAAAAAGTATGTGGATTGCAAATTTGTTTTGGATGAAGGCATTGTTGACGGTCATTATTGGGCCCAGTTTCTTCAGGCATACCGCTATATGTTTGCTCATCCGGATATCCTTGTCTCTCCTCCGAGCCGTGTGATCGACGATATCGTGTAAGACCTGGTTTCCGTTCATATTTGCTGTACAGACGGTTCTATGAGCCGTCTGTTGTTTTACATAATTTTATCTTGACCGGTCGTGCAATTAATACTATAATATTTATAATATATAATCAGGATTGTGCTCGGAGTATTCGGAAGGAGGAGCTATGTGTAACCATGCTAAAAGGGTAATCCCCCTTATTCTGTTACTCTGCCTTCTTTTTTCGCTCGGAGCTGTGACGGCTCCACGGGCTTCGGCAGATGACGCCGTAATCAGCAAAATCCTTACGACGATATCGGCCACACCGGTTGCTCTGATGGATCCTTCCCTTATCACTGCCGCCACAAGCACGCCTGGCTGCTATATTGCCAGTGCCGCCTGGTTTGACGCCAAAGGCAATGCGGCAGTTGGTGCTTTTAATGCAGAAACCTATCGCCTGGAGATCCGCATTGCTGCCAGTGAGGGTTACACCATTGATCCGGGGGTGGCATGCTATCTTAACAACAGCGCCGTTACCGCCGTTCCGGATGGCACGGGAAAAGCAATTACACTTGTTCGTGAGTACACCGCCGCGATCTGGGCGCCTACTATTTATAAGCATCCCGGAAGTGAGACCGTCAATGAAGGCGAATGGGCTTCCTTTGTCGTCTCCGGAACTTATATTCGGGATTATCAATGGATGCTGGTCAATCCGACTGACACAGAGACTGTTCTGATCAGCAATCTGAAGGATCGCTTTCCCTCCATGGACAGCGGCGGCAATGGGAGCACGAAACTGTTTCTTTATCATATTCCGTATGAATTGAACGGTTGGAAGGTTGTGTGCAATTTTATCGGAGCCGGCAACAACAACAGTGTTCGCTCTCAAGGTGCTATTCTGACGGTCATTCCGGATCCCGCTCGGGTTCAGGAAACACCTGCTCCCACGCCAGAGGAACCGGCCGTTGAGGAGCCTGAAGATGTCCCTGAAGATTTACTTCTTCCTGAGGACAATGAACCGGTTGAAGAAACGCCTGAACCGCCGGTTCATGAGCACAGTTATTCTTCTGTCTGGACATATGATGAAGATCAGCACTGGCACGAGTGTCCGGAAGATGCTGCCCGTTCCGATGAAGAAGCTCACACCTTTATCTGGACAGAGACGAAGGCTCCTACCACCCGTTCTTCCGGAGAAGAAAACGGCGTTTGTTCCGTTTGCGGATACCATACAACGAGGACTGTTCCTGTTCTGGATCCCGTCTCCTCCAGTATTTTGATGAAAGCATTGCTTGCGCTTGTTCCCATCGACGTCCTTCTGCTTATTCTTCATCCCGCCCTGTTTGGGAAGCAGCGTAAAAAAGCACAAAGAAAACGAAAATAATGTCCATTACAGTTTCGGGTAACCTCGGATCTGAACCAAAACGACCGGCCTTTTAAGGCCGGTCGTTTTGCTGTGTAAGCGCAATATATTTTGCATCTTTTACCACCATGACCTCCGGCTGTGCCGGATGGTATGTAGAAACCAGATTGGATACGCAACATCTGATCTCTGGACTGTTTTCTTCTGCTGCTGTTTTTAAATCTTCCAGGCTGGCCAGAAACTCGCCCGTATCGAACGGAACCGGGCAGCCGATATGGATCAGGGCATTATCAGTCTTTCTCAGCCCCTCTTCAGCCATCAGTTTCTCCTCGTAGAGTTTTTCGCCAGGCCTCAGCCCGGTCTACACAATCCTGATGTCTTCGTCCGGAACAAAGCCGGATAGCCGGATCAGATTACGCGCCAATGTGTCAATTTTAACCGGGCTTCCCATATCCAGGACAAAAATCTCACCGCCTTTTGCATAGGTTCCAGCCAGCATAACCAGGCTGACCGCCTCCGGCACTGTCATGAAGTAGCGAATGATGTCCGGATGCGTTACGGTAACCGGCCCTCCTCTTGCAATTTGGCTTTTGAAGATTGGAACAACCGAACCGTTGCTGCCCAGCACATTACCAAAGCGAACCGCAACAAACTCAGTTTTCGCTCCCATCAGATCACGAAAGCTTTCCTTCCCGAGCTCCGGAAACAGCATAGGGATCTGATCCGTGTGCCCTTCTTTGATCTTTGCGTCTAACGCCTGGACAATCATCTCACACAGGCGTTTGGAGGCGCCCATAATATTCGTTGGATTCACAGCCTTGTCAGTGGAAATGAGCACGAACCGCTCACATCCATGCGCCATGGCGGCACAAGCTGTTTTGAATGTTCCAAAGGCGTTGTTCTTTATGGATTCGTTCGGGCTGTCCTCCATCAGAGGTACATGCTTGTGTGCAGCGGCATGGTATACAATCTGAGGGCGATGCTCTGAGAAGACCTGCCACAGGCGCCTAATATCCCGCACTGAGCCAATCAGAACTTCCAAGGACAATTCAGGATACTGCTCTTTCAGCTCAAGCTGAATTGAATATGCGTTGTTCTCATAAATATCAAATATAATCAGTTTTTTCGGGCTATGTGCTGCGATCTGCCGACAGAGCTCGCTTCCGATTGAGCCGCCGCCACCGGTAACCAAAACGGTTTTCCCATTAATAAAGTCAAAGACTTCTTTCATATCCGGGCGGATAGGCTCGCGGCCCAGAAGATCTTCGATGCTGACCTCCTTCATATCGCTGACACTGACCTGTCCGAGAACCAACTGATATAAGCCCGGGAGAGATTTCAGCTCACAATCCGTCTCCTTGCAGATTCCCAAAATCTCCTTTTTATCCTCAGCCTTTGCCGACGGGATAGCAAGATAAATCTTATTGACGTGGTACTTTTCTACGTTTTTCAGGATCACTTCACGCCCGCCTACAATCGGCACCCCTTCAAGGTAACGGTTCCATTTATTGGGGTTATCGTCGATAATACAGACCACTTTTTCGTGGATCTCTTCTGCATTCCGAATATCCCGCAGGATGATCTGTCCAGCCTCTCCCGCCCCAATCAGCATGACGCGGTCTGCGTATTCCAGTTCTCTCTTTGACATTTTCTGGAGATAAACGACCAGACGGTACGAAAAGCGTACCGCAACCAGCAGCACGGCCTGCAGTACGGAGCCGATGACATAATAGGAAATCGGCATTCTCAGCACGAATAACGTGATCAGAATGATGTGCAGCACCGAGGTCAGAACCGACGCGCCAAGAACACGTATCAGTTCCCGATAGCTTGCAAAGCGCAGCATACTGCGGTAAAGATGAAGCAGCAGAAAGATAATGATGCTTCCAACTGCATACCACAGAACAAAGCTCTTATAGGCAGCCAGATAATTTGCTCCGATGGCTGTAAAGACAAAGTCGAAACGGATCCAAAGGGCAAGAAACCATGACGCACAGAGCACCGCAAAGTCATAGAGCATCAGGCAGATTGCCACAATCTGCCAATGTTCCACAAAGCGTTTTGAATCTCTTTTCATTTGGTCTTCCTGTCCTTTTGAAATTTCAGCTCTGTATCTTCTTTACTCCGAAATCGTGTCTGCCCGTATGCTTTTCACACAAACAGCAGCCAGAATCGTCAGCATCGGAATCAGCGCATAATGGTATCGCGCTGCAACCTCAACCAGGAGCTGCGCCAGTATCAGGCCAAGAGAAAAGAGCGGGATCAGCAGGAAACTTCTGCTTTCTCTGCTTTGCCAGAGCCTGATACAGCCAATCATAGTCAAAATACAAATACTATAATACCACAGGTTGCTGATAATACACAACAGGGAATATGCAGTTTCGCTCATACTCTCTTTCGCGTAGAATACCCCTCCCTCATCATGTCCCAAAAGCGTTCCCAGCTTATGAAGCATCAGGGAAGGAAGCCCTCCGGCGCCCTCTCGGATACGGATCTTCGCGTCATCCATCATTTTGATCTGAACTGCGTCTGCGTTTTGCCCGTACTCGCTATAATACCGGTTCTGGAGCAAATCCATATCGCTGTCGGAATAGGAGCCCCGGGTCTCCGGATTAAACCCCACATAGATACTGTATCCCGGGACAGAGGCCGGCTTCTGTTCCAGCTGCTCGGTCTCGTATCTTTCCCACAGTTCCCCGGAAAGCCCGTACGCAGCAAGCAGCACAGTGAAAAAGACAAGCCATTTTTTCCATCCGTTTCGTAATTCCGACCCATCGGCAAGAAAGAACAGCCACAAAACAGAAGCGATGATCGGAATGATCCCAATCGGTCTCGCTGTATTAACCAGACCCAGAACCACGCCTGCACAGATTCCCATAATCGCCGTCCGAGCAAGGCTGTCTTTTTTAGTCTTCTCCTGGTTCGAAACAATCAGGAAAAATAGCAGGATCAGTGCAGTATAATATGGTTCTGAAAGGCTCATCGTATTGTAGAGCAGTTTGGATGGGCATATAATCCATAGTGCAAATGCCGCTGCAGCCGAGGATGTATCCAGCCATCGACGGCACAGGATGAAAATCATAAGCCCTGACGCGGTTGTGAGGAAAACGTTCAGCATTCCCGCCGTTAATATGCTTTGCCCAAAGAGTCTTAGAAACATGCTCAGGAAAGCCGAGTATCCCAGTATATGGGGAAACAAAGCAATATAGCTTCTGAGCTGTGGCCGCTGCCCGTTTGCAAGATCCACTGCTGTCTGAAAAAAAGTCATGTAATCTGCTGCCTGAACGGGATGAAAGCAAATCACAATCATTCCGTTTATAAGCAGGCAGGCAAGCATCAGAACCAATGCGGGTTCCACCGGTTTTGTCTTATTCAGCCGATCCGACCATGCGCATAATCTGTTCCGAAACAGGTAACCCAAAGGGAGCAGCAGGATCCCCAGGAAAAGAGCAGCGGCATAGGACTTATGCTGCAGGTTTCCAAGTGTTCCGACACATATTCCCAGACCGAATAAAAGTATAAAGAGCGCAAGCATCATTTTTCGAAAAATCATTCTCAAATCTGGCATGGCTTCCTCTCAGTTCTATAACATGAGCTTACTTCATGCAATAGTATTTTCCTTTATACTGCCGGTAAGAATGTTCAAAGTCAATAAATGCATAATCATGGTGAAACCTGCGTTTTTCCTCCGGTGGCAGAGTCATATAATCTCCTTTATATGACAATCTCAGATAGGTGTCGTAATCAGCCTGCACCGGAGCATCAGTTTCTTCAAACTTCATGTACTGGACCGGGAAAAAGCATTCGATCGGGTAGATAATTTTTGAATGGTTTCCGTAAAGATATGAAACATAACCGGAATACTTCTGATTTCTGACTTTATGGTAGCAGTATTCAGCTATTTTTAACCGAAATTGGCGCGGAATACAGTTCAACATGACAAACGAGCCTATTTTCATGACCGTTCCCCTGTTTTTAGCAGGTTCCCCAAATCTCAGCAATCTGCATACCATGGAATCAAAAATACACTTTTTTGCTCTCAATCCACCTTTGGGGCAGTTATACAGGGGATAGATATCAACAAATATGCCATGGTTTATATCGTTATTGATTTCTGACCTTTCTATCAGGGTGGTTTCAGAATCACGAACCCGTGTTATCATCAGCCTGTATCCCGGATCCGTGAACCTGTTCTGCACAAAGAATCGGTCCTGGAACAGGCTGGCATTTGCCTCAAGTTTTTCCAAATCTTCCACTCTCATGCAAATATCTATATCGTCGTCCCACGGAATAAACCCGTGGTGCCGAACAGCCCCAATGCATGTTCCAAAAGAAAGCGCATACTCTATTCCCAGTATACCGCAGACTCTGTCGATCTCTTTGAGTATTCTCATCTGAGCCCTTTGAAGGTTTTGGGCTGTTCGTATCTCTTTATCTTCCATATCCGCTCCACGCTTCTGACAATTCCTTAATACTGTTTACCGTTATCATTTTCAGCTGATTTCCCGTCTGGTTCTTGTAATACAAGCCATCCCTGTTAGCAAACAGAATGTATTTCATCCCCAACTGCTGCGGAGCCAGAAAATCCTTATCCTGGTTATCTCCGACATAAACAATATCGGAAAGGTTCAATCTCCAGCGTGTTGCCATCATTCGGAAGGCAATATCGCAGGGCTTTCTGAATTGAACTCCCCCAAGTTCATCCGTGACAATGACATCATCAACTTCTAAACCAAGTGCTTCAATTTTTTTATACTGGCCTTTCGGTCTCCCGTCTGTTATGATCCCGACCTTAATTCCCCGGTCTTTCAGTGATCCTATCATCTCGGCAACACCATCGTAAAGCCGGATACGCGGTTTATGGCTGCGGTAGACTTCCAAAACAGTTTCCTTTTCCGACTCTCTTCCCAGCCTCTTCAGAAGCTCATCGACAGCCGGTTTCCCGGCTTCGAAGAAGTCCCATAACTGTTTTTCGAAACGGCCGCCGAGATAGTCGCTGACGGCTCTAAACCCGCTTTTTACATATTCTTTTTCACTGTACAGAGTATCATCCAGATCAAAGATAACACCTTTTACATCCGACTTTCCGGTTTGGATACAGACAGACTGGTCAAACCTGCTGTAAACAGCCTCATCTTCAACACTCTGGTCACGTTCCGGTTCTTCGCCGCTCAGTATTTTCAAAATTGCTTCTGCGCTTCTGGCGCCGGCTTTCATTGAAAGCGGCGCACCGCCTCCATAGCGCGGGTTGATTTCAATAAACCAATCCTCTCCCGTAACATTGTCTCTGATCAGCTGTACTGTCAGCGGGCCGCAAGGCAGGAAACTCTCACATATACGCTCTGCCTCTTTGATCATCTTCCTGTCCATGCAGATTTTGGTTTTGATTACCTCTCCTGCTCTGACCTGGAGTCTCTCTCTCGGGACGATGGAAAGCGGCTTCCCATCAAAATCACAGAAGATATCAATCGTAAACTCTCTCCCAGAAACAAACGGCTGAATGATATAATCCGGTACCTGAGAAGCATAGAAATGCAGTTTTTCCTCATTTTCAACCTTATAGGCATTTACTGAGCTGCTTCCATCTTTTGGCTTAATAAACGCGGGATATCCTCCGCGGTAGTCCTCCACCCTGTTTACCGGCAAAGGTGCTTTGAGTGCACAGTCCAGGAAAAACTGCGATGTGTAATTCTTATCCCGGCAGATACGGATCTTATCCGCAGATGAAATCAGAACTCTTATCCCGGCTGCTTCGAACCTGTCCCGGTTTTCAGCCAGCACCAGAAGATCTGTGTCTATCGTAGGAATAATCAGGTCGATCCGATCCTCAATGGATATTCTGAGAAGCTCATCAATATATCCTGGATCTCTCATCCCGCAGACTTTTCTCGCAGCATCGCAATACGCCAGTGCCGGAGCTGTTCCTGCCATATCCGCTCCGTAAAGCTTCAGCTTCTTATTCAGAACCAGCGCCGCCTGTCTGAATGCCTGAAGAAGCTCAACTCTTCGGCCAACCCCTGTAAAGAGAATTCGAAGTTCTTTCATATCTTTCCTCTGTTTTCTTCTTTGTTGGGTTTACTTCCCATAAACTCTTCCATCGTTACAGATGTTGCAGAACTGATCCCTTCGCGTAATAACACGGTTTTAATTGTATCCAGGATTATTTTACAGTCTCCGAGAAATGTGATGTTGTCAACATACTGAACATCCCAGTCGAATTTCTCCTCCCAGGAAATGGCATTTCTTCCGTGCACCTGAGCCAGTCCGGTGAAGCCGGGTCTCACTTCATGCCGTCTGGCCTGCTTCTCCGTATATCTGGAAAGATACCTGACGAGAAGAGGCCGGGGCCCAACAAGGCTCATGTCTCCCCTTATTATATTTAAAAGCTCCGGAAGTTCATCCAGAGATGTGGCACGCAGCTTCTTCCCGAAAGCTGTCAGTCGAATTTCGTCCGGGAGCAGTTCTCCGTTCTCATCCCTTTCATCTGTCATGGAACGGAACTTATATAATCTGAAAATCTTTTCATCTTTTCCAGGACGCTCCTGATAGAACAAAACCGGGACCCCCAGTTTTACTCTCACCAATGCAGCCGTGGCAAGCATTACCGGGCTGAGCACAGCAGTTGCTGCACATGCAAGGATCAAATCCATTGGTCTTTTGATATACTTTTCATAAGGTCCGTGTGGGTGGTGTTTTTTCAACACAGAGCTACCTCCATTGGATCTTTATTCTCCCATCAGTCTCTTCTGAACAAATCTCTGGTATAGACTTTCTCTGATACATCATCAAGCTTTGTATCATATCTGTTCGCTATGATCACATCAGACTTTTCCTTGAACACCCGTAAATCATTAACTACCCGGCTCCCAAAAAAGTGCTGCCCATCCTCAATCGAAGGCTCATAGACAATCACTTCAGCTCCTTTTGCTTTGATTCTTTTCATCACACCCTGAATACTGCTCTGGCGGAAGTTGTCACTGTTGCTCTTCATCGTCAGCCTGTATACTCCAATGGTAATTTGATGCTCCTTTTCAGAATCCCATGCCGCACTGGCAGAATAGTATCCCGCTTTTTCCAGCACTCTGTCTGCAATAAAGTCCTTTCGTGTACGATTGCTTTCCACAATCGCTTCAATCAGGTTTTCCGGAACATCTTTGTAGTTTGCCAAAAGCTGTTTTGTATCCTTTGGCAGGCAATATCCACCATAACCAAAACTTGGATTATTATAATGGTCACCGATCCTCGGATCGAGGCAGACACCATGAATTACTTCCGCGGAATTCAATCCTTTCATCTCACAGTACGTGTCCAGTTCATTGAAGTAGCTGACGCGCAGCGCCAGATAAGTATTGGCAAACAGCTTCACGGCCTCCGCCTCAGTCAGCCCCATTAACCGGACCTCAATGTCTTTCTTCAGTGCTCCCTCCAAAAGCAGTCCGGCAAAAGTCTCCGCTGCAGTTTTTGTTCTTTCATCACAACCGACAATGATTCGGCTTGGATACAGATTATCATATAGGGCCTTACTCTCCCTTAAGAATTCCGGACTGAAGAGAATCCTGTCGGTATGGTACTTCTCACGAATTGTCTTTGTATACCCAACCGGGATGGTGCTCTTGATGACCATGAAAACGTCTGGGTTGACCCTCAGTGTCTCTTCAATGGCATTCTCAACTGCACTTGTATCAAAGAAATCCATCTGGCTGTCATAGTTAGTGGGCGTTGCAATAATAACCAGATCTGCTGATGCATATGCTGATGCCTTATCGGTTGTCGTATGAAGCTTCAGCATCCTCTTTCCTTCTCTGGCTTCAGCAAAGAACCGCTCGATCTCTTCGTCCTGGATTGGGCTGAAAAACTGATTGAGCTTCTCTGCCTTTGACGCAGTTGTTGTAATGGCAGTTACTTCATGGTTTTGTGACAGAAGTACCGCCAAACTCAGGCCGACATATCCAACACCTGCAACCGTGATTTTCATATCTTATAATACTCCTTATACCATTGTGCAAAGCTGCGGAGACCTTCCCTGATACCGGTTTTGGGTGTGAACCCATAATCCTGGTCCAGTGCAAACGAATCCGCATAGGTAATCGGGACATCTCCGGGCTGCATGCCGACGAGTTCCCTGTGCCCTTCGAAGTCATAGTCCGCAGGAAGCACACCGGCGCGAACCAATTCCTCCTGAAGTACTGAAACAAAGTCCAGCAGATTTTCAGGCTGACCGCCCCCTATGTTATAAATCGCATAGGGTGGTATTGGAAGGCCGTCCTCCCCAACCGCTTTTTTCGGTGCACCCTGCATGACACGCAGAATTCCCTCAATAATATCATCAATATATGTGAAATCCCGTTTCATATTTCCGTAGTTGAAAATCTTGATTGTCTGACCTGCTGCAAGCTTTTTGGTGGCACTGTAGTAGAACATATCCGGGCGACCTGCCGGTCCGTATACGGTAAAGAAACGCAGGCCGGTAGAAGGGATATTGTAAAGCTTACTATACGCATGAGCGAGCAGCTCGTCGGACTTTTTTGTTGCTGCATAGAGACTTACCGGATTATCAACCTTATCTTCTGTACTGAATGGCACCTTCCTGTTTCCGCCGTAAACTGAAGAGCTGGATGCATAAACAAGGTGTTCCACGGGATAATGGCGGCAGGCTTCCAAAAGGTTGTAGAACCCAATAATATTGGACTCAATGTAGACATCCGGATGATCTATGCTGTAGCGTACTCCTGCCTGAGCAGCCAGGTTTACAACAACATCAAAATGATACTCTTTAAAAAGTCTGAAAACCAGTTCCTTGTCTCCGATTGAGCCGTGAACAAATACATGCTTAGCTTTGGACTTTTCTGAAGCATTCTCAATCTGTTTGAGCCGCCATTCCTTGAGGCTTACTTCATAGTAGTCATTCATGTTGTCGAGAGAAACAACTGTTCCGGAAGTCATGGTTTTCAGCAGGCGTATCACAAGATAAGCGCCAATAAAACCGGGGGATCCGGTTACCAGGATTGTGCTGTTATTAAGGCATAGTTTTGACTTCAAATTACTCACCTCTCACCCACTGGCGCAATACACGGCATTCTGACTTACATAAATAGTAATAATAAGATAATCACTCTTTTCCCTTTTTTCCGGAATTGCAAAGAACAATGCTGTTACAAAAGGAGAAAACAGATTAACTTTTTCTGAACACCTGCTTTGACGCAATTATGCTTCCCTGTTTTTATTTCTGTGAATAATTGAGAGCAAGTCGTCACAGTATTCTCGCGTACCGATCTCGGTTTCCAACGTCACATTTCTGTCCGGTATTCTCCAATTAGATCCATAATTACAGACCAAAAACTCTTCCCCGTTAATTGGTACAGGAAAAACACTCCCTTTGCATTCGACTTCTTTTATGCCAATAAAGGGGGGAAAAGTAATATGCATCGTAGATGCTTCGTTTTTTTCATAATTCCTGTTCTTTCTTCTGTAGCAGATACTGGATAACAGATGAGTCCCATAATCCCGCATCCCAAAAAAATCAATGTGAACACCATTATAACTGAATGCCATTTCCGTGATCAATTCATTTTCTGTGTAATGGTGTCTCAGGATAATGCCGTTTTCCTGCAGCAAGTCTTTAAACCTGTGCCAGGTCTGATTGTCCTCTATCATCACGCCATAGTCCAGATCATCATCATATGGGATAAATCCGTTTTCCCGTATGATCCCCAGCAGAGTACCTGACAGCGCAAACCACCGAAACTCAGTGTCCTTCAAAACAGAATACAGTTTATCGTGAACTTCATAGCCCACGCTCTGGAAGTGTTCGACAGCAGTTTTTTTCTCCCTGCTCCTCTTTTTATTCAAATATTGCTGTACAATCCTGCTCGAGTTTGCAGCGCGGCGAGCATGTGAATATAGGCTCATCGTATATATCCTCTCTGTTAGTTGTTTATTTTAGGTGAAATCTCACCTTACTATATAAGAACATCAGAATAATCCACCTTTTTTTCAGACATCTTTCCATCATTTTTGCTCTGATCTCACCTTTAAAATGAGCATTTTGAATGGCTTTGGAAAAATAAGGATCCTGAAGTTCTTCAACTATTTCTTTCTTTATGGTCCTATATCCTTTATCCTCTGAAAACCAGGAAACCATTGAGTTAAACAGACTTCTCACAATCAATCTGTCTAACTGATCCTGAAGGTCATATTCAGTGAGATCCATCTCGCTCTGAAGAATTGCTGCTGTTTTTTTAATTGTGCTTTTTCTTCTCGCCTGCTTACCGGTTATTGAACGCGGGTTGTATCGATAGTGATAAAGACAGTCATCCAGCAAATACATCGAGTTGCAATGATAGATGCACGGTATCAGACATGCTCTGTCTTCTCCCATAGATATTTCCGGATCAACCTTCATCTGAATTGGAACATACAAATCACGTCTGATTGCTTTTGAGCACAGATTCGGAGAGAAGCTTTTTGCCTTTTCATTTTGAATTAAGGACGGAAATATCTCGGTCTCCAATCTATTTCTGTCATAATATCCGGGCAGATATCCTATCGGAACAGCATTGGATTCGTTGCAGCTCTCACGAATTAGACCACAGCAAACAATGTCTGCAGAAGTCTCTCGTATTACATCTGCCATTTTCTCAATATAAAAGGCAGAAATATAGTCATCCCCGTCAACACAGCATACGTAGTCTCCCGTAGCGATCGCTGCGCCGGATTTTCTTGCATTGACCAATCCTCCATTATTTTTATGGATGACACGTATTCTCTGATCTCTTTCTGCATATCGGTCGCATATTGCCGGTGAACTGTCGGTCGAGCCATCATCCACCAAAATAATCTCAATATTGCAGTAAGTTTGAGAGATAACACTGTCAAGGCATTCGACAAGATAATCTCCGACATTATAGATCGGAATAACAATGCTGAATATGATATTGTCCTTTCGTTCTTTCTTGCTGCTGTCCATGATGATGTTTTCCATTTACACGTTATTTCTTCTTTGCCGTTTTTTCTGGCATCGCTCCGGCAGTAAAAACAGAGCTCCCGTCTGAGTGTCGAATTCGTCCGGGTCAAACACCATGTATCCGCTCGCGTTATAGAAGGTCAGTTCTCCGAAGAAAACCTTTCCCCTGACATTATAAAGGTCAACCCTGACATGCGGAAACCCCTCCGCCAGTTTCTCTGCAACTTCAAGCATTTCGGAGTAGTTTTCCGGTTTTTCCGTAAGGTTGTAGTCCTGATCTCCCACACGTCGGACAGGCAGTTTCATGAGATCTCTGTCATAGATTCCGATGCTTACCGCCTGCCCAGGTATTCTGTTTCCAGTAACATACAGGAACTCAGCTCTGCCATTAAAGCAGAAGAATTTATAGTCGTTTAACTCATCTTTTTCCGTGGCCATGTTTTTCTCAATGATAATACGATGGTTTTTTCCGGAATAATATGGCCACTCACGTCCTGAGTTTTTCTTCTTTGCGTCTATCGCTGTCCATTTTTCAGCCACTGATGTAAGTGCCTTTAAATCTGCCGAACTCTTGTCTTTTATTACGATTACCGCATTTCCTCCACCGCCCAGAGTATCTTTCATAACAAATTGTTCTGGGAGTGCTTCCCAGTCGATCTGTCCGGCCGAATCAAACACGCCATAACAAGGGATCAGTATTCTTTCCAAGCCTTTCCCTTTCACATATTCCCGGACATCATATTTATCAACACAGCTCACCATTAACGGATTATGGTAGTTTACTTTGTACCACTGCAGTTTTTCCGTAAACCGCACAGGGTTTTTCATGTTTAGCCGTTTTCCCGTTTTTATCCAGTATTGAAATTTCAGCATCGGGATATCAGGAACAAAACTGAGAAACCTGAGTATTCTAACCCTGGTTTTTCGCTGTCTTATGAACTTTTTGTAATCCACAATGAATCTCCTCTGATAATTGCTCCAGCAGTGGGTTCGGTTTGTATGCTTTCATCAGATGTACCATTTCAAATGAAGCTGCATTATCTTTTTTCTGTTTGAGCGGAATGTGGATTAAAGCAACGAGTCAATTGTCTGAATATAAGCGTTTACAACTCTTTCTCTGTTAAACTCTCTCTCCACTTTCTCTCTGCCAAGCAACCCCATCTTTCTTCGTTCGTCCCAAGGCATCAATATAAACCGCTTCAGTTTTTCTATCAGATCATCGCTGTCTTTTTCTCTTACCAGCAGTCCGTTTATCCCATCGTCAATGACTTCACGACATCCTGCACGATCAGTGGCAATGATTGGTCTGGCACTTGCAGCGGCCTCAAGAAGAACATTGGAAACGCCTTCCGCATAATAGGTCGGATGTACGACGCATGAAGCTGTCCGGTATACCTTTACCATTTCATCGAGCGGGCCGATAACGCCGTGATAAATTATTATCCCGTCTTTATTCAGCTGACTGATCCTATCCGTATAGTCATCGTCACAGCCCCCACAGATGTGGAATTCAACATTCGGGTCATTTTGAAAGTACTCTGCAGCGTCAATAATCTGGTCTATTCCTTTTTCTTTTATAATCCGTGCGATAAAAAAGAATCGGATTATGCTGTCCTGCGGATACTCAAGCGCTTTGTATTGTGTCAGATTTACCCCAGAACCTGGAATAAGGGAATAGTTTCCATTTCCGAGCACTTTTTTCTTCAGCATAAACTCCAGATTATCCCGATTCTGGAAAAAGACCATGCCAGCCCTTTTCAGACTTCTTCTGTATAAAAGCAAAGAGACTGTCTGAAGTATACCCTTCTCCACAAACGCGTTTCCAAGACCGGTAATGTTCACTATGTATGGAATTCTTTTCCATTTACAGATAATCCCGCCATAGACATTTGGCTTGATGGCATAGGTTAAAACAATATCCGGTTTCACTGCGGTAATATACTTATAGTATTTCTTTATAAGTCTCATTTCTTTAACCGGGTTAATGCTGTGCCCATCATATTCAATTTTCTGGTATTTGCACCCAAGCTTCTCCAGCTCCCTCTCAAATCCCGTGGAAGGAGCCAGAACAATCATATTATATGTACTCATCGCTTCAACGATCAGCTCTTTCCTCAACCTGTAAAAACCGGATGAGCTGTTGCATATAACAAGAATCGTTTTTTTCATTCTATACCTCACTATACCTCAGTTTCTTAAAACCAAAAAACTGAATGACCGCAGCCCATCATCCAGTTTTAGGTTTTCCTTATCGAAAGTACTAATGGATCTTCTCGTCATCAGCTTTTTCCATATATATAATTGCACCATAATAGCATAAAAAATGATACAGTTACTGCTTCCTATCCTGCCTTCTCCAGAACTGTATTTCTTTACAGATGACAGTTTTACGATTATTCGCTGGCTGCCCAGCACTATTTTGCTAACCTATTCTTTATGAGTAGGCCCTGTACAGTTGCTTAATCAATACTACTCACGTTTTCTCCATACAGGTAAATGATGGATCCCTCGAAGGTATTCTTTTCTGTTTATGGCAATAATGCAAATGAGTGCTATAATCTGAATATAGTATTTAATATTCAGTATTTCTGCCAAAGCACTTATAACTACAACAATCCATGAAACATATAATCTTATGTAAATTCGTTGATCCAAAAGCTCTCTTGCATGCCACCACCGCACAAAATATATAACAAAACTGGAAATTGCCGTTGCTATCGCAGCACCTTGAAGCCCTAAAAGCTTAATTAAAACAATATTCAAAACCAGGTTTACTACAGATCCAATGATGGCAGCTTTCGCCATGGCGACAGATTCCTTTTTTGCGGATAGCAATGGTCCTATAAAGCCTGCCGTTTGATTAAACAATACACTTACCAGAAGAAATGGTACATATTGCCAGGCCTGGAAAAAGTCTTTTGCGAAAAGGAATCTCGATATTGGCTTATTAACTAGTATTAAGCCGCAACAGCAAAGGCATCCAAGAGCATTAACAAACAAATATGTATCACTATAAAACTTTTCTCTTTCCCGATTATCATATTCGGCAACTGCAGAAATCTGCCACGCCTGTGTAAACAAATTATATAATACGCTTAAAATCGTGGGTATCTTATAAGCCACGGCAAGGATTCCACTGGCCGCAACTCCATAAAAATAAATTACGCAGTACTTATCAAGCGAGCTGTTAATCGTCCAGCCGATCCTGTTGAAAATCAGCGGAATGGAATATAACAGAACCGCCTTTTGAACTGTCTTGTCAATTCTTGACCATTGCAGATATTTCCATGGCTGAAACTTAATGCAATAATATACTGTCGGGATAGAAAGGCTCAGAATATGTGCCAAGAAGAAGCCAGTTATGCCAAGTTTAAAAACCAGCAGGAAAAGCACATTGAACAGAATCATTGTCGCTGTACTGATCACGCCTGCTTTTGCCATTAATGAAACTTGATTAAGCCCTTTTGCACATTGAGCAAAATGAGAATACAGAATATAAAATGATGCATATGCAAATGCCAGTAACTCATACCCATTGATAAAGCCTGCGTAATGAAATACAGCGCTGCTTAAAGCCAGTAAAGCCATTACAAATATGCCGATAAACGCATATTTCAGCCCTATGGTCATGATCTCTTCTTTTTCTTGCTTTTTATCTAAGAGGAAGCGCATCACTCCATCAGATATATTCGCTATTACAAATGGTGCAAGAAGGGACACTGTTGTTGCAATCGCATCATAGCTGCCATATTCTTCTGTGCTCAGAACATGTGTATATAAGGGTACTAAAAAGAATACGAGGATTCTGGAGGCAAAATTGCTCATGGTCAGATAACCAATATTTTTGATTAACGATTTATACTTTTTATCCAAGCATTTGCCCCCTTGCCTGCGAAGTTCTGATATGCACTGTTTGACGGTATATTTCGTCACCTAAAACACTTGTGAATGATTTCAATAATCACATTCTGCTGATCCGGGGTCATTTTATTGTCGCTCGGAAGGCAAAGCCCGCGGTTAAAAAGATCATCTCCCACGTCCTCAAAGCCTGTCTCCCTGATATAAGCATTGCTTTGCGCCCTTCCGCTCCCGCATCTAGTAATAAATGCATGCATTCTATAGATCGGCTGCATATGCATCGGTTTCCAGATCGGGCGTCCTTCCGCATTATATCTTGCCAATGTCTGGAGGATTTCCGTTGGGCAGCTCTTCCCGGGTTCCGAAATAAACAGTGCTTCCTTCTCAGATCTATCCTGTCTGCATAAAGCATCCCGGTCAATCAGCATCCAGCTCAGCCAGTAATTCGGTTCTGAATTATCATGGTCAATCGGGTTCATTCTCACGGGCAAATCCTTCAGGCCGTTGTGGTAGCGTTCAAAAACTGCTTTTTTCTGTGCGATATGCTCTTCCAGAAAAGGAAGCTGCCCGCGAATGACACCTGCAATAATATTGCTCATACGGTAGTTGTATCCAAGCTCCTCATGCTGATACCAGGCTGCATCCTCCCTGCTCTGGGTAGACCATTTTCTGGCTTTATTTGCATCCGTCAGTTCTCTGCAGAGCAGTATTCCTCCTGAACTGCCAGTAATAATCTTATTTCCGTTAAATGACAGCACGCCGTAGTCACCGAAGCAGCCCGTTTGCATGCCCTTGTACGTAGCACCAAAAGATTCCGCAGCATCTTCCACGATCAGCGCGTTGTGATCATTTGCAACTGTCCGGATCTCATCGATCTTTCCCGGTGTTCCATACAGATGCGCCAGAACAATGAGCTTAACATCGGGGTAGATTTCAAACGCTTTCTCCAGCGCAGCCGGATCCATGTTCCAGGTGTCCCGCTCAGTGTCGATGAAAACCGCCTCTCCGCCCTCATAGGCAACCGGATTGACAGTTGCATCAAAGGTCATGTCACTGCAGAACACCTTTTTTCCCTCCAGCGTTCCGTGACCCACCTGCGGTTTCCCATAAAGCCGTTCTGCAGCAAGTTTGATCGCCAGATGAAGCGCCGCAGTGCCTGACGCAAGAGCAACAGCATAATTGCTGCCGGTTTTTTCTGCTACAAGGCGCTCTACTTCATTAATATTCTCTCCAACGGTGCTGACCCAGTTCGTCTGAATTGCCTCATCAACCCAGCGCTGTTCCTCACCGTGCATGGTCGGGGAAGCCAGCCAGATTTTCTTTTCAAATGGAGTAATAGTCATTGTCATTATCTTTCTTATGTCATTTTGTGTAGTTTTCTTTTATCCAGAACTGTACTGTCCTGTACTCTGTCAGGAGTTCTTCTCCTGCTTTACTTGGCGAAAGGGTATACTCTCCGTTTTCGATATAGTATCCGTTGGTCGAGACAACTGGTAAACGCTTCATCACTGTATCCGTAAACTGCATGAATGCACTCCCCCGCCATCCAAGCTCCTGAAACAGGACGTTCAGCAGATATCCGGGGCTTACAGTCGGTCCATTTCCCGTAAATGTTTTACCATAGAATGCTTTTGCGGCTTCATTTGCCCAGATCAGCCAAGGCGTCCCATAATAATCCAAAAAACCTTCTTCAGTCGACATGTCAAATGTGATGCCCAACTCCTGATAAACCTGTTCACTGCTCAGATAGGGATTATGGTCTCCATAAATCAGAACAATCATGGGTTCGGGTTCATCTCGGAGTGTATTCAGGCCATTGAGGAGCAGTTTCTGTGTCTCTGTAATCATACTGAGGTAATTATTCACCACATGCCGGGTAGTATCAGAAGCATTATCCGACCGCCAGAGATCTGTTTCTCTGTCATAGCTCTCACTGTTGTACGGTCCATGTCCCTGCAGACTGATCCGAAAATCACAAACCGCCTGTTTCTCCTTTGAATACTCTATAAACTGGCGAAATACATCCGGAAGAAAGCTCTCATCGCATCTCCAGGCTCCACCTGTTATTTCCTGATAATAGTTGTCTGTTGAAAGGAATTCCTGAAATCCCAGATACTTTGCAACGTTGCTACGGTTATAAAAGTATCCTCTGTTCGGGTGTCCTCCACTCGTAAAATACCCTTGGGAGTTTAAATAACGGATATAGGATGGGCTATCACCACGGTAGGACTGCAACCCATAGCTTCCCGTCAGAACACAACGCTCCGTATCAATTGTACCGCCTCCGATTACATTGGCAATCAGCGTACCGCAAAGGCTTTCTTTCTGAAGAAGTCGCAGAGGCTTGTATACTTCTTCCGAAATATTTTTTGCTCCCATTGCTTCAAGATCGGTCAGTGATTCCATCTGCAGAACAAGGATATTTGATTTTTTATCTTCTGGTATCGTCTCATCGTTGTATAAGCTCATAAGAGCTTCTGCGGCTGCGGCATCATATCCTTCCGGCGGGATATCGCGACTTTCAGTAATACTGAAAAGAAAAGGATATACAAAACCGTTCGCTGTGAAATACTGTCGTGCATCCC
>JAEEGI010009754.1_pt1 | contig 20970 bp, 17 predicted proteins | sample 8958751 | NCBI WGS metagenome assembly JAEEGI01 (sample SAMN16246545, study PRJNA631951) | gut metagenome | biome: gut microbiome; feature: rumen; material: KS-attached | host: Bos | place: Iran: Karaj | collected 2018-10 | reverse complement strand
GATCAAGGCAAGTATCGCTTGAGCCTTTAGGGCTTTTAAAAGTAGATATATAAGGGGGACTAGCATATTTGCCATTATATTTTTCATCTCCAACTAAATATTTTAATCGAAGTTTTAATTTAGTTGTCGTAGTTGGCATATCACCAGTATCAATAATATATTCCATTGCTGCTTCCTGCATACCTTCTTCATAATTTTGATAAACTTTTATTTTGGAATTATCATAATAAGAATCATATGCTAGTAAAGCAAGACCTGCAATTATACTTAATAAAACAATAACTGCTAATAATTCTACTAAACTAAACCCTTTTTTATTCATCTTCTTCATTAATATTTTTTTCATTTTCATCTTCTTCTTTCTTACCTTTATTTAATATTGAGTCAACTATTATTTTGGATGTAAATCCAAAGTTTTCTAGTACATCTTCTTTTTTAGCACTTGCACCAAAACTTTCAATACCAATTACATTTTTTGTAAATCGATAATAATAATCTGGTACACCATATGTTATAGCATAAACTTCTTTATTATCAGGATTAAAATCATATGGATTATCATAATATAATTGTGGACAAGGAATACTTACTATTCTTGAGTCAATTCCAATTGATTTTAATTCTTCAGAAACTTTAATTGTTAAACCTAATTCTTCACCATTCGATAGAAGTACAATATAATCATCAGTTTCTTCTTTTTTTAGAATATATGCCCCTTTATTAACATTACCACCTTTGGTTAATTCACTAATTTCTTTATTATCTCTTGGAAGAACTAATACAGAAGGTCTACTGTTTTCCAAAATATCTTTATATGATGCGATTAACTCATTAACATCGAATGGTCTATATACATATAAATTTGGTATTAGTTCAAGAGATGCTAACTGTTCAATAGGTTGATGTGTTTTACCATCCTCACCTACTGTTATTGAATCATGAGTAAAAATATAAATTACTGGTAAATTCATAAGAGCACTCATTCTAATAGCTGGTCTTAAATAATCACTAAATACTAAGAATGTACTTCCAAAAGGACGAAGTCCTGATAAAGCCATACCATTTAAAATAGATCCCATTGCATGTTCTCTAATTCCAAAATAAATATTTCTTCCTCGATAATTATTTTTATCAAATACTGGATAATTACTTAAATTCGTTTTACAAGAACTGGATAAGTCTGCACTACCACCAATTAATAATGGAAACTTATTTGCTACTTCATTTAAAATAGCATTTGATAAATCTCTTAATGATTTGCCTTCATAATCAAGAATAATATTTTCCATCTCATATTTTGAATTTTGATCAATTAATGGTTTTAAATCATTTAATCTTGATTCTTTTAAATTATTATATCTTCTTTTCCAATCTTTATATTCTAAATTCATTCTTGCATCAATTTGATCTGTTAAATAAGTAGCTGCATCCATACTAACGGTAAATGGACTATCATACAAATCAAGTTTTGTTTTGATATTTGATATATCATCTGTTGATAATGGTTTACCATGAACAACATTTGATCCTTCATTTTCAGAATATTTACCAATAACAGTTTTACATATGATAATTGATGGTCGATCACTTTTCTTTGCTTTAGTAATAGCATTATCAATTTCTCTAACGGAATCTCCATCAACAGTGTGAACATCAAAGTTAATTGCTTTAAACCTGGCATTAACATCTTCAATACTTGATTTATCTAAATCCCCATCAAGAGTGACATCATTAGAATCATATAAAATAATTAATTTATTAAGATTTAGTTTACCTGCTAATGCTAGTGCTTCGTAACTAACACCTTCCATTAGGTCACCATCACCTGCTAAAACATATGTATAGTGATCAATAATATTTCCCATTGTAGCATTTAAATGAGCTTCACTAATAGCCATACCAACACTACTTGCAACACCTTGTCCAAGTGGACCAGTTGTCATTTCAACAAAAGGGATATCAACTTCAGGATGACCTGGTGTCTTACTATTTAATACTCTTAATGATTTTATATCTTCCATCGTTAAAATATCTAACATATACATAATGGAATATAAAAGTGGAGCTCCATGTCCAGCTGATAAGATAAAGCGATCACGATTTATCCAATCTAAGTCTTTTCTATTAAATGATAAATGTCTACTAAATAATGTATAAAGAACTGCTGCTGCTCCAAGACAAATACCTGGATGACCTGATTTAGCATTATTAATCATATCAATGGATAAACCTCTTAAATTATTAATTACTTTATAATCCATTTCAAAGTTTTCTTTTTTCCGAGGAATCAAAAACATAATATCACCTACTATTTCTATTATACTATTTAATTAATTGATTTTTTAGATTTACGTTATATTTACAATATTATTTACATTTATTCTTTACATATTTATAGAAAGAACTAGAGTAATTATCTGCTCTTCTATTACAAGATTTAGCTCCACCTGCAGGACGTTCAAATACCTGACAAAATTTAGTTACCATTTGATAAGCTGAATTCTTGCTTTGAAGTACTTTAAAGCTATTCTTTTCCCCATTTCTTAATTCATGTAATAAATAATCTAATTGGCATTCAACTGTTTTATATTTATCACCACAATATTTCTTTAAATTAGTAAATCTTCCTTTATGCCACTGACAAATACCATAACTTGTTCCATTATCACCATAGATTGTTGGTTTAAAGTTACTTTCAGCTTGAATGTTAGCAAGTAGTCCTGTAACAGCTTCATTAGAAAATCCTGTTGCCTTTAAACTTAAACATATTGTTTGTTTATTATTACTTCCTTGAACATATGTTAAATATTTTAAGCCTTTTGGTCGTGGATTAGCTTCTGATATATATTGTAATGGATCAACCAAAGAATTCTTTTTATAAAGTTGGAAATATAATTTACCATCACCTGCTAAAACTGTTTTATCATCATGTAAATAGCCTACTAATTCACCTTTTTTTACTTTATAATTCATTTTCATGTAGTTAACAACATTAGGATTTAAATTACCATAAATAGCGGTATAATCACCATGTTTTATTTTTACAAACCATCCATATTCTTCATTTCTCATAACGGCTTCAACAGTACCACTATCTATCGCAATAATTCTTGTTCCATATTTAGCTTCTATTTCAATACCTTTTGATTTATTGCCATAAAATGTAATTATTTGAGAATTATCTGGAGTTCCTGCATATATATTATTTTTAGCATCTGTAGCATTACTACTACCTATTGGCCAATAGAATGTTGTTTTGATATTAGAATTTGGTTTATAAGCATTTTCATGTTTAGAAATATCATATATTTTATATTTATCACCAAAATAATGATTAATAATTGTATTATATTTTTTACCATCAGTACTCATTTTAATAATATTTGATATTATTTCATCAGTTACATTAAAGTTTATTTTCTCTGTATAAGAAACAAAAGCTTTATCTGTATCAAAACCTTTAGGCACAATTATTTCATGTCTACTATCAAGATAAGCATCAAAGATTAATGGATAATCTTCACTTGTCAAATCACAACTTACATTACCACAACAATTAAAATCATTTTCATTTAAATATATTGTTTTCGTATTACTATTGTAACCACGAGACAATACAAGAGATCTCATGATAATAAAGAATGATTTATATATATTCTTTTTTTGATCATTTTTAAGTCGATTAAATGATGGAAGACTATCTAGTTTAGTATGAGCTAAACATTCAATAAATTCATCTAATTTCATTATTCTATTAGTTTTACCAGTTTTAATTACAATTGATGTATTATTGAAATCATATCGTCCATCGACATAATCTCCACTAATAATAATATCTTCTTCACCATATATAACTCCATGAATAAAAATAATTCCTAAAGTTAATATTAATACTGATAAAACTAATACAACAACATTAAGTTTATTACTAAATAATTTTTTAGTACTTTTTTTATATTTATCAAAATCAAATTCTTTGATTTTATTTTTTAATTTATTAAAGTATTCAATAAAAATATTATGTCTTGTTTCTTTAATATCTTTTTCTTCTTTTTCTTTTTGTTTTTTTATATCTCTTACTTCTTCTTTTCTTTCATCATATTCTTGACTATAATCAAAAAATAAAGGTTCACTGGAAGTCTTTTTTTCTTCTTTTTGTAATTTTTCTTCTTCTTCTTGTTCATCAGTATGCATTAAAGACCTCCTATTATAAGAAAATAATAACATAAACGCATTATTATTTCAATTAAACACTATAAATAATTCACTTAAAATTCACAATTATATAGTATAATTTTTATAGGTGATGCAAATGAGAGTATTAAGTATTGATGATGAAGAATTAATTCGTGATGTTATCAAAGAATACTGTAATCATGAAAACTTTGAAACAATGGAAGCTGAAAATGGTATTATCGCTTTAAATCTTTTAAGAAATAATCATTTTGATGTTATTGTTCTTGATATCATGATGCCTAAAATGGATGGATATACTTTCTTTAAAGAAATGAAAAATGAATATGATATTCCCACCATCGTTGTTTCTGCAAGAAGTGATGAATATGATAAACTCCAAGGATTTGAATTAGGTATAGATGATTATCTAACTAAACCATTTAGTCCTAGAGAACTAATCGCAAGAATTAAAGCGATTACTAAAAGATATCATAAAGAAGAAGATCTATATGAATATAAAACATTAAAAATCGATTTTAAAGCTCATGTTTTAACAATAGATAATAAAGAAGTTAAAATAACTCTTAAAGAATATGAAATATTAAAATATTTTATAAATAATAAAAATATAGCGATTCCAAGAGATGAATTATTAAATAAAATATGGGGATATGATTTCTATGGCGACGATCGAACGATTGATACTCATATCAAAATGTTGAGAGCTAATTTAGGAAAATATCGAGATATGATTGAAACTATTCGTGGTGTTGGGTATAAATTCTATGAAAAATAAAAGAACATTAAAACGTGACGTATTCTTATATCTAATCTTTTATTCCCTATTTGTTATTATCATAATTGGTGTATCCCAAATAATATATCTTGTTCATTTTTACGAATCATCTTCAATAAATAAATTAGAAAAAAAGATCTATAAAATTGAAGAAGAATATAAAAAGAATGATTCTATTATTGAAATACTTAATAAATATTCATATGAAAATAATTTTTGTTCAGAATTATTAATTGATAATGAGTTATCCTACTCTACTAATCATTTTACTAATAGTTGTCTAAATACTATAAAAAATAAAGAAGCATTATTAGAAGCAAGAAATAAATTTCAAAACAGTAATGAAAAAGTATTTAGAAATATATTACCATTATCTAAAAATAATAAAATGGTAATTATTGGTTTAAAATTAGATAATAATAAAACAATCTATATTAATGATAATATTGAATCTATTAATTCAACAATTAGTGGTTTAAAAAATCAATTTATCATTATAACGATAATCATTATATCAATATCATCACTTGTTGCTTATTATTTAACAAAGAAATGGGCAAAAAAAATAACAGATTTAACAGACAAATCTATTCAATTATCGAAAGGTAACTTAAATGTAAATTTCAATGTTGATACTGGTATTATCGAAATGAATGAACTTGCTCAAAGTCTTAATTATAGTAAAGAAGTATTAAAGAAAAATGATGAATTAAGAAGAGACTTAATGGCTAATGTATCACATGATTTAAAAACACCTCTTACAATGATTAAAGCTTATGCAGAAATGGTACGTGATTTCTCATATAAAGATGATATTAAAAGAGAAAACGATTTAAATATCATCATGGCTGAAGTTGATCGCTTAAATGTCTTAGTAAACGATATATTAGATTTATCTAAACTCGAAAATAATATTGAAGAATTAAATATTGAAGAAATTAATATATCTGGTCTTGTTGATACTATAATTGGTCGTTTTAAAATCTTTAGTTTAACACAAGATTGTAAGTTTATAACTCATTATAAGAAAAAAATAATGGTTATGGCTGATAAACAAAAATTAGAACAAGTAATCTATAATTTAATTAGTAACGCTATTAATTATTCAAATGATAAAAAAAATGTTTATGTAACAATAATTGAACGCAAAAATGAAATTAGAATCTTTATAACAGATACAGGTCCTGGTATTAAAAAAGAAAAAATAAATGATATATGGGACAAATATTATAAAATTGATAAAAAATATAAAAGAAACGTTATTGGAACTGGTCTTGGTTTATCAATTGTTAAACATATCTTTGATCTTCATAATTACCAATATGGTATTGTATCTAAAGAAGATTTAGGAACAACCTTTTATTTCATTATAAATAAAAAGAAAAATCGTAAGAAATAATCTTACGATTTTTTTATCTAGTTTTTTTTCTAGCTTCATTATATAGACCAGTTCCAGCAGCAAGAGCAGCTGCAGCAAGTCCTTCTTGATTAGCTAGCATACGATCTCTTTGACGAGCTTCAATTATTTGATCAATAATTTCTAATAAATGCGTTCTTGTATCATCATATTCAGGAATATTCATCAAGTCAGCGTATGATCTAATATGACTAAGTGATTCGTTATTAATTGGGTTTAATAGTTCAACTGCTCTTTGATATGTTGTTTCACGAGCAATAATAGAGTCTGCAATTGCATCATTAACTGTATCAAACAGTTCATAGTCAGCACCTTTTTGAAGTTTAATCTTATTTGTTGAGTAAAGGCCAGCATTCTCTCCTTCAGTAAGTTTAAAGGTAAAGACATCATATCCTTCAGCTTCTGGGAAAGCTTCTTTTCTTGTACTAACAATTTTAGATTCTTGCGATACAATTCTTGCAACATCAGCTTCTTCAAAATATAGTTTTTGATATAAGTCATTAAAGAAGGTATGACCTGATATTAAGTCATATACACTCATACCAGCAAGGCCTAAAACAGCAATTGTTCCCGTTCCCTTTAAAATTTTCTCTAAATTTCTTATAAATTTATTATTTTTATGTTCATTAAAGTAAGCTAGTTCTTTCATAAAACTACGAACTTTATTTCTTTGTGAATTATTAAGTTTATCACTTTTTAAGAATCTTGTTAAACCATCAATATTACGTGGTGCATCTTTTGTATCAACACCAAGATAATTTAAATATTCAATTAAAATATCAATAATAATATATGGTGTACCTTTACTTTCTTCATCACTATATGTTTCTAATACTTTTCTATTTTCTACTAAATCATCATCTGCATATTTACTACCTTCGATACGTGCATATTCTTCAAATAAAGCAGAATTCTTTTTACGTTCTTTAACATTATTAAATAAGTTCTTTATCAATTTACCAATGCTTCCTAAGAAAGATAAAAGTAAATATGATTCAACTCCAACAAGTATTTTATTAGAGTTTGCAAGAGTTCCAATGAATGCAGCTATTCCACTAAATTTAGCTAAGAATTCATTTTTAAAGACACCTTCTGTTATTTCTTTAGCAAGTAGACCGTTAACAAATCCTGATAGGAATGGAGCTCCTGTTGCAAGAGCAGCTTTAACACCTACTCCACTATTTCTTTTTAAGAACTCAAATAATTTATTTTTTTCTTTATCAAAATCTTCTACTTTCTTTTGATGAGCTAAATTGTCTAAGAAATTTTTACGTTCTTTTTCATCTTTTCCTGTAAGTTCACAAACTAAGTCTAACTTCGTATCAAAATCAAGTGAATAAATAACTTCTCTTAATGATTGATAACCTGTATCATTAAAGGGAATATTATGAGCACTTAAGAATGCTCTTATTTTTTCTTGGTCTTCAGCATTAAATCTTGTATCAACTAACTTATTACCAGAGAATGATAATTCTAAATTACGTAAATATTTATCTAGATTTATTTCTTTTACATATTCTTTATTTGCAATATTAGTCTTTATTATTTTATATCCATTATATAAAACAGATACACCAAATAATGTTAGACGAACAATATTACCACCAGGCGCTAATTGAATTGCTGTATTAAAAGCAAGACCAATAGCAAGAGGTTTAATTAATGCTTTAACTTTATCAGCGAAACGAGAAAAAGCTGTTGTTGATCCTTTTGATAATTCAGCTACTGTATCTTCTACAGTATCACTAATTGCTTTAATTCGTTCTAAAACTAAGTCTTTAGTACTACCTGTTAAAGTTTTCTTTAAATAAGTAACTAATTCGTCATAATTAGTAATTGAATCATCATAAAAAATATTTGATTCTTCAAGAAAAGTCTTTAATAATCTTAACTTTTCTTCATACATTTTATCAATTAATACATTTACTAATTTGCCTTTTGTAGCTGGATACTGTCTTTCAAATTCTTCTTTATTCATTAGTATCATCACCTACACTATCATAGTAATCTTTAACTTGATTTAATGTTTGCAAATAAAAAGCTGCTTCTTCAAAAGATAAATTATTTATTTCTTCATCTGTTAAAATTTCATTATTATCATTTTCCATATCTACCTCTATTATAAATTTAACACATTTAATATATGTAGTCAAACAAGATTAGTATGTAAATGGTCTACTTTTAACTAATTGTATTTCATCTGTTTCTTTATAATCTTTAAAATATTGTCTTAAAAAATTAAGTTTATCTAAGTTATTATCAAATATTAAATCTGCAAATTCTAAAGCTTTAGTTATATTTATTTTAGAATAACTAGAAGTATCCATATATTCTCTTTTTAATCTATCTAATAAAATAGCATGACTATAATGACAACTTTTTAATAATAAATGCAATATCATATTAAGATTATTTTGCCAAATAATAGGATTAAAAGTTCCATTAGGAGAACGAAATTCAATTGTATCATTAGCTATTTCATTATTTACATTATGAACACAATTTAAATTAACTGATAAATATCTATCTACTGATATATCATGAAAATCCATCTTACTTTGATTATTCATATCTTTTAGTTTACCTGATAAAACAACTTCTTTAAATAAGTCACTTACATGTTTAGCGAATGTTGATGCATAAACTCTTGTATTAAGATATTCACCATTTAAAAATCTTGTAATAATATTTTCATAGATACTCCATATCATAAAGAAGTTTTCCCATGTTTCTTGCTTTGTATCCATTATATGACTTCCAACATGAATATGTGCTCCACAATTTTCCGTATTAGTACTATTTTGTTTTATAATTCCAAGAACTTGTTCAACTTTTTTCCAATTAGCTTTAATATTATGAAGAATTGGTGTTACAACCTCTCCTCCATTATGAACGGTATCTTCTTCTTTAACTTGATATTCGGGATATAATCTTTTTTTAAAGAATTCTCGACCAATGCCAACACGATTTATATCATCACATTCATATTCAAATCCGAATGAATATAATTTACTTAAATTAAGTTTATTTTGAAAAGAGATGTAATAATTTTGAAGCATATTTAAAAGAAGATCTATATCCTTTGTAGAAAGTTTTGAAAACGCTGTATTTCCTTTAGGATTATATCTTCTTAAAATTTCTTTGTTCATCTTTATATCCCCTTTTTTTCTTGCTACATTATACCACAAAATGATAAAAATTGCAAAAAAAATCATAAGTTAAACTTATGATTTTAATATTAAATAATAACTTTTCTTATAACAAGTAAAGATCTATTAACGAAAGTCATAAAATAAACTTTTACTCGATAAAAATATTTATTATTAGTTGTTTTAGTTTGATCTCTATCAAATGTTATTTTTACTTGTTCAAAAATCGAATCATTTAATTGATCATCTTCTTTAATCTCTTCTTTTACTGGAGATTTAACTTCTACTTTTTTCGTAGTTTTCTTTGATGATTTAACTTCTTGTTTTTTCGTTACAATCTTTTTAGGTTCTTCTTTTTTAGTTTCAGTAGGAGTTTCCTCTACTCCATCTTTTTGATAAATGAATTTTACTTTTATTTCACCTTCAGTGAACTTACCATTATTGGCTCCTTCAGTTTTAACTAAAGTATAACCATTAATTGTTTTAGGTGTTATGTAATAATCAACACCTGGTGTTCCAGATCTTAAATCAGGTTCACTTATTTTATTACCTTTAGTATCTACATAAGAAGCTTTTACAGTACCTTCTTTTTTACTTGCTTTAACTTGATATACGAACGCAATATTATTTGCAAATTCAGAATCACAATAAATAGTTTGTTTTTTTGGTGTTTCTGTAGTTAATTCATAACCACTAATTGTTATAGCTGTAGCTGTATAATCTTCTCCAACTTTACATTTATCTTTCTTTTCTTTGATTACATGACCATTAATGTCATTATAACCAATTGTTACAGTTGCTGTTTCACTAGCGTTTGCTTTGATGTTAATTGTTAATAATAATATACTTAATAGTATAACTTTTTTTAATAATTTCATTTTATAACCCCCTCTTTAAATAAAATCATTCTTTTACAAGTTTCTTTTTTTCTTCTTCTTCACGATCAATGATGCTTGCACCAATAGAATACATTAGTGTTGATGCAAAAGCCATGCTGCTTAGTAATACAATGTCATCAAGAATTTCACCTTGTATTGACTGTTTTACTACTAAATAATCATCATAATCTTGATTATAAGTAACTTTTTCAATGTATTCTTCTTCATCTAAACTATCACAAGGAACTATTTTAACTTCTTCATGAAAACCATTTTTATCAGATTCATATTTTAAAGTTACTTCTCTTAAAATCTTGTTATCATAAAGAAATGGTTTTCCATAATGAAGAGTAAAATTCTTTTTATCAAGTCTACTTGCATAGTAAGAACTTTCTTTAATTTCTTCATTTATTTCATGTCGTTCTGTAATTAAATGCTTTTTCGTATCATCTAAAACACCTGGAATATGACCTCCTAGTGAAAAAATACTAACAAGGAAAGTGTTTACAAGAACAATTTCTCCTATAAGTCCCAACTTCTTTTTATTCATCTTAATATTTGTTGCCATAAATAGTCTCCCCCATAGTTATGCATATTATACCACATTTTATAATTTTTTTCAAGAAAATCCACACTTATACTGTGAATTTTTTAGATTTAACTAATTCATAATGAAATGATTTATCGTTATCTTTTAAGTATTGTCTTAGGAAATATACCTTATCAATATTCTTATTAAATATTAAATCCACAAGTTCAATTGCTTGATCAATATAGAGATTAGTAAAATCATAAGGTTTTAAATATTTAATTACTTTATCATTCTTTCTTCTTAAAACTGTATCTAAGTCAAAAGAATCACTTTTAGAATACCTCATTAAATTGATATATAGATTTATTAAATTTTGCCATATTATAGGATTAATTGTCCCATTAGCTGCTCTAAATTCAATAGTATTATTTGTCATTAATTGATTATAATCAAGAACGTGACATAAATTAACCCCATGATATTTAGTCGTTGATAGGCTTTTTTGAAACTCATATTCTTTAAAAGGCATGATATTATCATAATTAACATATCTACCATATTGCTTTTTTATTTTAGCAAAATACAAGTCAATCTGATCAGCAATTGGACTAGCATATCGATATAAGCTCGATCTTGCATTTAAATACTCGCCAAAAGCAAAACGATAAATAACATTTTCATAACTACTCCAAAGTCTTAGAAAGTTATTCCATGTTCGTGGCTTATCACCCATTAAATGAGCTCCAATATGAACATGAGCCCCACAATTATCATTAATTGTTACATTATCAGTTAATAATTCACACGTTTCTTCTAAATCTTTCCAACACTCCGGATTATTATAAAATATCGGACTTACTATCTCTCCTCCATTATCAAGAGTACCATCTTCATGTAAAAGCCATCCTGGTTTTATTTCAACTTCATCATCTTTTATTGGAATAAATTCTTCTCTTTTGGGATCTTCATACTCTATTTCACATCCAATTGATGCTTTATTTTTGAACGTTAATCTATTGCGATATTCTAAATAATAACCATTTATTAATCTTAACAAATCAACTAAATCATAACCTTGATAATTAGAAATAATTGTATTTTCATTAGGTTTTAATTCATTAAATATTTCATAATTATTTCCCATAACGCAATTTCCTTTACATATATAAAAATAACTAGTTATTTATTATACAACAAAATGAAATAATTTGGTAAAATAATATTGTGATAATATGAAAAAAATAATAATTATGTTCTTAATTTTATTAATTCCATTATTGCCAAGGGCTGATTTAACACCTGAACAACAGGATGATATTGCATCATTTTCGAAAAATATGATATTAAAAGGCAATGGAAATGAACACAGACAAGGTTCCTTTGGTATTCTTGCATATAATCAAGGAACAAGAAAAGAAGGCTTTAATAATCAATTATCTTATATGAGTAGAGATTATCAAAGTGTAAATCAAATAAATGCTAGAAAATGGACTTTTGACTGTTCTTCATTTGCAGCTTACGTTTATTATCATTGTTTTGGAATTAATACAACTTATGGTTCAGGAAATCCTTATGTTGTATCTAAATTTGTTGAAGATGCTCATAGTAAACGTTATTTCTATTTTATTATGAATAATGTTAAAGTATCATCTATTGATTTTAGTCGCATGCAAAAAGGAGACTTAGTAATCATTGTTGGTTCGCATATTATGGTTTATATTGGTGATGGGAATATCGCTCACTTCTCCTCATCAGCTATCCAAAAAGGTTCCAACTTAGGAAGTGAAGTTGTTAAACTAAAAGATAAATATCCTAATAACAAAGTATCGGTTATAAGACTTAAAGATGGTGTTATTCCAACTACCAAAAAAGCGAATACGATAATAAAATGGCCAGATACTGGTAAAACTGAAGATTTATCTGATAAAGATGATAAACCTGTAATAAAGATTACTAAAAAAGATTTTCATGATAATCAACTTGAAATAACAATAACAATGACCGATGATAAGGGACTTACAGGATATCAAATAACTCAAACAAACCCGACAGGTTATAAATCAATTAATCGCTTAAAAACATATACTACAAAAGAAATTATTAAAGATAATGGTACATACTATATATATGCTAAAGACACTAAAGGACAAATAACGAAATATGAATTTATTGTAAGTAACATTGATGATGATAAACCTGTTATTACAAAAGTATCATATCAATATCACTATAGTACTAATAACTTTGATATTGAAATAACTGCAATAGATAAAAATAAAATCATGTATTCACTTGATAACTCACAATATCAAGATAGTAATAAATTTAGTAATGTTTCCTTTGGAGAACATACTATTAAAGTTGTAGATACAGCTAATAATGTTACAGAATATATATTAAATTTACCAAATGATTTAATTCCCACAATTAATATAAATTATAGTACTGAATACACGAAAAATCTTATTGTAACAATTAACGCTACTGATACTGAAGGTATTATTGGATATAATGTTACAAGAAATAATCAAGAACCAACAAGTTTTAATAGTTATACAAATAATATGACATATAATATTACATCTAATGGAACGTATTACTTTTGGATAAAAACTACTAGAGGTATCATAACAAATAAAAGTATTACCATAAATAATATTGATAATATCCCACCTACGATAACTAATGTTAATATTACAAGAAATTTCTCATCATATAATATTGAAATTGAAGCTAGTGATAATGAATGTGGTATTAGTTCATACTCCATAGATGGAACCAGTTATCAAGAAAGTAATATCTTTAATAATGTCGAAACTGTTAATGAAAATATATATGTAAAAGATAAATGTGATAATATTGCAATATATAAAGTAGACTTAAATAACTTACCATCAATCGATTATAGTACAATATTATTAATAATATGCATAATTATCGTAATTGTGATAATATTTATGAATATTTCAAGTATAAAGAAAAAGAGACGTTAGTCTCTTTTATTTTTATTTATAATAATCGGAGTAATCATTATAATCATCATCATCTTTTTTTACTTTTCTTGTAGAAACAGTAATTTGTTTTTTATTAGAAAAACTTGAACTAATAAACATTACAATGATAAGAATAACAACGAATACTATTATGAAGATAAGGGTCTTATTAGATTCATCATCTTCTTTTACAACAGGCGGTTTAACTTCTTCATTTCCATGACAATCTTCTTCTAAAGTAATATCTTCTACAGGATTATAACAAGCTTGATTTTCATAATCTCCCCATACATACTCATCATCACAAGTTTTATAACACTTCTTTTCAACTTTAACACATTTATTATTAACTAGTTTTTCATCAGGTTTACATGGATATTCTTTTTTAGAAACACATTTACCATCAACTAGTACTTCATCTTTCTTACAAGATTTAGTTGGTGTTTGAGTATCCTTTTTAACACATTTACCATTTATTAGTTCTTCATCACTACCACATGATGGTGGAGGTGGTGTTTCTTTCTTAACGCATTTACCATTTACTAGTTCTTCATCACTACCACATGATGGTGGGGGTGGTGTTTCTTTCTTAACGCATTTACCATTTACCAGTTCTTCATCACTACCACAAACAGGTGTTGTAGTTGGTGTTTTCTTAACACATTTACCATCTATAAACTCTTCATCATCCTTACAAGTAGTTGTTTGTGAGGCGATACACCTAATTTTATAATCATCAATAGTTTCACCACTTTTGCAACTTGTAACACAACTCTTATTATCTGAACTTAATAATTTTCCATCATTACATTTTACATACAATGTAGTAGTTCTTGTTTGACCATTGATTTTATAAGTTATTGTTGATGAACCTGGGGCAATAGGATCTAATTCAATACTTGCAATTTGGGTATTAGTTCCATTATGTGGTGTAACTTTTACAACTGATGTATTACTTGAAGTAACCGTTACTGATACATTTTTTCCATATTCATATACACATAATGCTTTATATCCTTTCCAAGAACCATTAAGTTCCAAGGATCCAGGAACCATACAGAAATTACTATTACTATATTTACTATCTTTATCAGAAATACATGCACTTTTTGATTTATTTCCATATGATTTGGCACTTGTTCCTATTGGACATACTTTGCAAAAATTATTTTTTCCATAATATACTTTTTCATTTCCTTCAGAATATGTACTATATGGACAAACTCGTGAATCAGTTTTTGGTTCTGGAACAAATTCACCTGGTTTAGTCGTTAAATAACAATTATTAATACTCTTTCTATCACCATCACTATGATTATATCCACTAGGACAAGATACACATTTTGAATCTTTTATATATTCACCGTCTTTGCAAGTAAGCGTTTTAATGCAAACACGATATTCATCTGCTTTTTCACCAGATGGACATGATGTTAAACATGATTTTCCATCAGAACTTAAAAGTTTACCATCCTCACATAATACATTAATAGTATAAGTATCTTTCGTACCATTAAAAGTATAAGAAATGGTAGCTCTACCTGGTTTTAAACCTTTATATGTTATTACTGCATTAGTTTTATCATCACCATTAGTTACAACAGCAGATAAAGATGAAGGATTACTATTAGTTAATTTAATATCCGTCTTAGTACCATATTTATATGTACACCAATCTTCAAATACTTGACCTACTCCGATGTTAAAATCATACCAAGTACATTTATCATGTCCACGAAAACCTGCTTTGGTACATTTATCTTTACCAGTTGCAGCCCAAGTCCAATTGGTTCCTGTACCATCTGGACACATTGTACAAGAATTTGTTTGATAATAATAAACTTTAACATTACCTTCAGAATATGTATCCAATCTACATTCTATCGGCTTTGATTCAGGTTTTGGGACAAAATATCCAGGCTTTGTAGTAAGATAACAATTTGATTTCATATTTCTTCCGCCATCACTGTGATTATATCCACTAGGACATGATGCACAATAACCTTTAGATGAAATATAATATTGTCCATCCTTACAATTATTTGCTAATGATGTTATTTCATTATTTAATTCAACTATTTCTTTAGAATGATAATATTTATTAGTTTCTCCTCTTAATACTATAAAAATGCTAAATATTATTGAACAAGCGATTAATATTTTTTTATTTATACTCATACTCTACTCCATATTCTAATATCATTATACTTATAATTGAGATTTTATTCAATAAAAAAAGAGATTAAATCTCTTTTTTCTCGTTTGCATATAATCTTTGATATACTTTAGATTTTTCTAATAATTCTTTATGCGTTCCACTTGATTCTAGACTACCTTCATTAACAACATGAATAATATCCGCGTCAACAATAGTTGAAAGTCTATGAGCAACAATAACAATTGTATGATCATATATTAAATTATCAATAGTCATTTTAATATATTCTTGACTTTCATTATCAAGGGCACTAGTAGCTTCATCAAATAATATAATCTTAGTATTTAAAACTAGGGTTCTTGCAATCGCAATTCTTTGTTTTTGACCACCAGATAAGTTAACACCACCCTCACCTATTATCGTATTATATCCTTTTGGAAGTGACATAATATATTCATCAATATAACTCTTTTTACAAGCTTCTCTAACTTCATCTAATGTGATATCATCCTTGACTAGCTTGAAGTTATCAAAAATACTCATATTGAAAAGGAATGGTGATTGACGAATAATCGATATATTCTTTCTAAGTTCTTCTTCTGATAAATCATTGATATTAATTCCATCAATGGTGATAGATCCTTTAGTTACATCAAAGTATCTTAACAATAAGTTAAATAATGTTGACTTACCATTACCACTACGTCCTACAATGGCAATTTTCTTATTAGTATCAATTGATAAATTAAAGTTACGCAAAGCATAATCTTCATTTTTACGATATTTAAAGTAAACATTTTTAAACTCAATGATACCTTTAGGATCAATTATTTTCTTATTACCAAATTTCTCATCTTGATATAATTTATTATTTAATAATTCATCAATTCTTTTTAGAGAAACCGTAACTTTATTATAGTCAACCCCAAATGTTGATAAAGATTCAACAACTTCATCAATTCTCCAAATATAAGAATCTAACATTGAGAATAGTGCATAAACAATTTTACCATGTATAAAGAAATATGCAGCTGTTGCCAAAATACTAAATTGAAGAATGAAATATGCAAGATTATTTAATGAATAATACCATACTTCATAATTTCTTATCTTCTTTTCATTAGAGAATAAATTATCAAGTCGATTTTTGATATTTAATTCCATATTTTTCTTTATACCTAATGATTTAATTTCACGGATACCAGTAATATTTTCAGTAACCGTTTTGACATAGTTATCTGACTCTTTCTTTATTTTCTCTTGCGTATCTTTAATCTTTGGAAAGAATTTCCATGAAATAAAGGCCATGGAAACTGCAAATAATAAGATTTCTAATCCTAATATCCAAGAAATATAAAATGATAAACCTAAAACAATAATAACAACAAAAGATTTGCAAACTAGTTTAATGAGACTGTTCAATAATGACATAACACGATCGGCATCATTATATAGCCTATTTACAAACTCTCCTACACCAATATCTTCAAAAGCTATTGTAGGAAGATTGTTTATTTTATGATACAAATCATTCGAAACATTTCTCATGAATTTAATTTCAAAATAGTTATATAACTTATCTCTTGGTATTTGTAATACGGAGTAACAAATAATATATATAAGTACCCATAAAAAGAAATATAACAAGAAGCCTTTAAAACTACCTCCTAACATTAATTCAACAGCATGTCCCCAAAGAAAAGCTGCCAATAAAGCTGGTAGATAAGTCATTAAGACTAATAAGATATATATAAAGATTTTGAACTTATCATCATGTAGATAATATAAAAGTACTTTAAAAGTCTTAATCTTTTTCATATAATCACCTCCATACATTCAAAAAGAACCAGTAAATGGTTCTTTTAACTTCAGTAATCATATAAATTGCAAGTATGTTAAAAATTCGCGAGAATAATCTCACATAAACCATTTACTTTAAAATTTTCAAAATATAAATTTGTATTCATTATTCTCACTCCTTTCATTAAACTTGAGTTTACCATAACAAAGAATATTTTATTTGTCAACAAGATTTTTTATTATTTTTTCGAAGTAAATAAAAAAGATTATTATTTATAATAATAATCTTTATTTTATAAAAATAATTTACTTAATATTTGTTTTTCGAAAATATTCAATACACATAAAAACAAAATATTATGATATTAATTATTGTATATATTCAATTTTTTCTGCAATTGATCTTAGTCTTCTATTCAAAACCGACTCACAATTTTCATATTCTTTTAAGGAATACTCTATTATATTTCTAAGATAATTAATCATTTCAACATGTCTTATGATATTCTTATCAAGATTTCCAACATTATCATTTGAAAAACTATCAGGAAATTCCGATATAGCATTTATTGCACTAGCTAATTTGCTTTTTATTATTGATTTATATGAACTATCAAATTCACCAAGTTTTCTCAATATATCACGATAAACATCATCATCATATTTAATACGAGCTCCACCTAAGAATGAACTAATGTCTTCAGTTGGTTCATATTCAAGAGTACTACCATTATTTCTAAATTCACCACATTTTCCACAGTAATTACCATTGTTATCTGCTTTACCACACTTTGGACATGTCCATAAAGTACTACTGGTTAAAGATACATTAGCAGCTTCTTCACGCGACATACCACATTTACCGCAATAACTAGTTGTATTATCTTTTTTACCACAATTAGGGCAATTCCATGTTGTTCCATTATTGCCTAAAACAATGACACTTGGTGTACCACAGCCTCCACAAAACTTAGCAGTGTTTCCGGTTCTTCCACACTTTGGGCATGTCCACGTTTCAATATCCATTAGTGAATCTGTAACAGCATCTTCTCTTGATGAACCACAACCTCCACAATAATTTCCTGTATTATCAGTTCGACCACACTTTGGACAGTTCCATTTTCCTGTACTTGTGCCTAAGATAGTGACGCTTGATTTTCCACAGCCTCCACAAAACTTAGCAGTGTTTCCAGTTCTTCCACACTTTGGGCATGTCCACGTTTCAATATCCATTAGTGAATCTGTAACAGCATCCTCTCTAGAGGTTGCACAACCTCCACAGTAATTTCCTGTATTATCAGTTCGACCACACTTTGGACAGTTCCATTTTCCTGTACTTGTGCCTAAGACAGTGACACTTGGTGTACCACAGCCTCCACAAAACTTAGCAGTGTTTCCAGTTCTTCCACACTTTGGACATGTCCACGTTTCAATATCCATTAGTGAATCTGTAATAGCATCTTCTCTTGATGAACCACAACCTCCACAAAACTTAGCAGTGTTTCCGGTTCTTCCACACTTTGGACAGTTCCACAAATTATCATTAACCCTAGAAGAAGATTCTCTTTCGCTTCCACATCCGCCACAAAAAAATCCTTCTTTATTAATGTGGCCACATTTAAAACAAACCCATCCATTATTCATAATTCACCACTTCTTCTGGTGCTGTATTATCTACTGGCTCAGGTTTATCAGTACGTTGTTGTTGCGCCTTCCATTTGTCGTAATGATCCTTATGCTCAATTTCTTTTTCATCAACGAACTTATTTACACTATTAATTAAATTATCTATTATTTCATTATCATTATTTAGATAAGAACAAATATCACCAATTCGCGATTTAATTCTTTCACCTAAAGAATCATTAGGAATCGAAAGTCCCATTAGTTTACTACCTATTCCATTTATTTGTGATGACACAGTTGATAATGATGAAAATATTTCGCTTTGTAAAGAAGGATATGTTTCATTTGCTAGTTTTAGACAATCATAATCTTTATTACATCCCATATTATTTATTCTCCTCTTCAAAATTTTCTATAAAATCATCATAAGCTTTTGTAATTTTATTATTCGATTCGCTATAATCGCTATCAGCCATCAATAAAAATTCTGCTAATTTAATTAAGTCGTTGTTTATATTTGAAATTTTATTAATCATATTTTCATACATCTCAATATAACTATTTGATGTAGGTGTTTCCCAAACAAATTTCCTAGGTAATTCTTTTAATTCTTCTATTTTATTATTAATATCATTTTTGGAAAAATTTATTAAATCATTACCTGCTTGTTCAATTTCTCCTAAATATATCTTTTTCATTTATTACCTCCTGTAGTAGAAGCTTCAATAAACTCATATGTATCATCATATTCTTTAATAATAAAATTTAATTCATCAACGTGACTTTTAAAATACTTATTAAGATATTTTTCAAAGCAATCAAGAAAAGCATTTGTATATTTACGATATAATTCACCAGTTTCTGTATTATAAATCTTTTTAGTGTTATCAACCATCTTCTTGTATCTTTTTAACAATGACAACAAATCACTAAAACTAGCATCAATTAGTTTTTTCGTAGATACTAAACTTTCAATATTGACTTTAACAAATTTTTGTTCCATTATTTCACCTACTTTATACATACTAATTATATCATAGATAAATACAAAATAAAGCTATAATTCACAGGCTTGTAGCATTATAATTAACGTTACATTCTTTACAATTATTAAAAAAAAAAATTATTATTCTCATAATAATCTTTATTTTATTAATATTTTTTTATTATTAAGAACACATTTAACACTCATTATCAATTTATTAAGATTAATTTCTTGAAAAATAATAAATTCCCCATTTAATTTTATTCGTTCTAAAAAGCTATCTAAATCATTAAAAATATTTTCTACTATCGAGTTATACTCATCATAATTTTTATTTATGATATATATTGCACATATTATTTCAAACGAATTTATTACAATTCGATAATCTTCGCTCTCAAAATGAGAATTCACTTCTAGTCTTATTATACTATTATGATAATCATTTAATATCTTGTTA
>JAEEGI010009752.1_pt1 | contig 20974 bp, 17 predicted proteins | sample 8958751 | NCBI WGS metagenome assembly JAEEGI01 (sample SAMN16246545, study PRJNA631951) | gut metagenome | biome: gut microbiome; feature: rumen; material: KS-attached | host: Bos | place: Iran: Karaj | collected 2018-10 | reverse complement strand
GTCGTAACGTTCGAACACCTGTTGGAATAACTTGGCCACTCGCGAGATGATCTGATAGAGCGAACAGCCGAGGATAATCATTGCCACGATGAAGATCAGGCTGAGACGGGCGTCGATGACGAGACACATCACGATGGAGAGAATCAGCCGGAAGGGTGCCCGAACGGTGATGCGGAGAATCTGCTGATAGGCGTTCTGCAGGTTGTTCACGTCGGTGGTCATCCTCGTCACCAGTCCCGATGTCGAATACTTGTCAATGTCGCTGAAAGCAAAGCGTTGGATATTCCGATACATCGCCTTGCGCAGGTTGGCGGCAAAGCCCGAGGAAGCATAGGCCACACTACGGCCTGCCAGGATGCCGAAGGCCAGCGAGAGGAACGCCATTCCGAGCATAATGGCACCATAGAGACAGACGTTCTCCATATTGCCGGCACTCAGTCCCTTGTCGATGAGCGAGGCCGTCACGTAGGGTATCAGCACATCCATCACCACCTCCATCGCCGTCCACACAGGGGTGAGGATGGAAGCAGTCCTATATTCCTTGATTTGTCTGGTAAGCGTCCAGATCATCTTGTCTTGTCGCGTTTTTGTATTTTTGTTTTCGCCTGTATGCTAATCCAGCGGGATCTCCGGATGCTGCACGGCCAGAGGCAGGTCTTTCTGTGAGAGGTAGAACATATAGAGGATCACGTCTTTGTTGCCTCGGTTCTCGCCGTGATGGATGGTGTTCACCATCTCGACGACAGCCTCGCCCTCATGCACGACCTTCTCTTTGCCGTCCTGTCCGATGATGGTCAGTTCGCCCTGCACCAGTATGCCGTAGTTCATCACGGGATGGTGGTGCCAGCCCAGCTTCTGTCCGGCGGGGAACACATACTTCACCGCCACCAATTCGGGGCGTCCCTGCAGATAGTCGGGCAGCTCCACGCCGTCCCAGCTCTGACTAGTACGGATCAGTTCGCTGCTCTGCACCTTCTGCACAGGATTGTCTTCCTGAGCATTGGCTTTCTTACAGGAGTTCAGTACACTTGCGCCGCAGATGAGGGTGGCGGCGAGCACCCAATTCATCATCTTTTTCATATTCTTTTTGTTGTTTATGAATCTATTAGAAGTTTACTAAGAACGACAGGCCCAGGGTGACATAGTTCATATTCTTGCGGGTCCTGTATTCCCTGACGTCCAATCCCTCTCCGTCGTCATAATCACCCATCGTTTCCATGAAGACATATGCGCCGCTTGTCACACCCTTCTCGATAAAGTGGAAGGGATCGTACGTCGCCGTGAAGTCCTTGCGGGTGTAGTCGTAGTCGCAGAACAGACGCCATGAGAAGTTGGACTTGTACTTATACGTCAGCGATATACCCGTTCCAAATGAGGTGGACGACTTGGCACCAATGGTGAGGTATTCCCAGTCGTCGGTCCACTTCTCACCCATGTTGTTGGGATACTCCAGGTCGCTGATTGACAGGGTAGGATTGCCATCGATCTTCTTGCCCGGACGGTTGTCGAGCTCCATCTTGTAGCTGATGTCATTCAGGTTACCCTCGGCGTGGCCGTCGATGTCAAGCTCCTGCGTGATGGAACGGCCGATGAGCGCCTTCGTGCCCAGTGAGAAGTGACTGCTGAGCGGCAGGTTGAAATACAAGCCGACGCTACCCGTAAACTCAGTAATATGGTCGCTCTTCACGATGCCATAGATGTCTGTGACAGGGGAATTGTCATTCCTCCATGACTCCTCCGAATTCATGTTATATCCGATCTTATTATAATAGGTATAGAAGTTCTCCACTTCCGAACTACCGGCGGGATAGTCTTCCGGCCGAAACATCTGGTAGGCGCCGCGCAAGCCCTCCCAGGCAAAGAAATCCTCAGCTGCTGCATAGTCGGTAAAATCTCCGAAGTCCTTCGTTGACTGGGCCCTGATTCTCAGACGACCGCCGACACCGATGTATTTATTGAAGAAGTAGGCTCCTTCTGCATCCACCACCGTGGCGGCACGGAACTTGATGATCCTCTTGTCGTCACCACTTTCGAATTCGAGTTCCTTGCCTCCAAGGCCTACACCCATGGAAATGCTGAAGAACGAAGGCTTTTCATTCTCAAGGATCATGTCGTTGCGCAGCAGACCTTTCTGTCTGAACATCAGGTCGCAGAGGGCGTAGCCCAACTCGGTGGACATGATACCGATGCCGGCACCCGACATCACATCGCTGATCCAGTGACGGTTGTTCAGAACACGCATCACACCTGTGGCTGTTGCCACACCATAGCCTGCCACAGACCACCAGGGGGAACGTGTCAGACCATACTCCTTGTGTAACAGCGAGGCACCCACGAATGCGGTGGCCGTATGGCCTGAAGGCCACGAGTTGGCAGTAGAGCCGTCAGGACGCATCTCCTTGGCGGTGTACTTGATGCCATTGACGAGACCGGCCATGATGAGATACGACATACCGGCGCTGGCCAGCAGTCGGGGCCAGTCGCTGCGCCCTTCATAGCCGCCCAGTTTCAGTCCGACAACCATCGCCGGACCGAAGAACTGCGTGTAGTCGTCAATACCTGTCTTGAAGTCCGTCAGGAGTTGCGTATTACGCTTGCCTCCCTGATCAGCCTTGGCATTGACCCGGAACATGGCCTTGTCGCCCTTGAGGGCCAAGCCTGCCACGAACAGAGGGATGCCGACAAAGGTCATATCGTCCATGAACTTGTAGGGCTTGACACCCGGATTCGTCTTCGACTTGAAGAAGTCAAAGTCCATCTTGGGACTGGCGGCAGGAGCTGCCATGTCAAGGAATTTGGAAGTCCGTTCTGGCAGGTCAACCAGTTCGGCTTTCATCTCCGGCGTCTCCAGTGTGAGGGGCTCCATGTCCCGATAATTGTCTGCTTTGGCCTGAACTGCCAGGACAAGAGCAATGAGTATAACTAATTGTTTCATTTCTTTGTTTTAATTCTCCGCATTCTGTCCCTGAACAAGTAGAGCATCAGGAACGGAGTTGTAAAGCCGATGATGCTGCCCACGCATATATCCGACAGGAAGTGCTGGGAAATATAGACGCGTGAGTAGGCCCCCAAGGCGGCAAATATCAACAGCAACAGCAACGTCGCGTTAAACAGGATCTTGGTTTTGAGGTCGCGCAGTTTGCCTTCGCGGATACAGTGAATTGCCATGAGAATCACACAGCAGGTGCAGAACATGAAGAATGTCGAGGCGTGTCCTGAGGGGAAGGAATTGCCATGATACATATCCACGCCTGGCACCAGGGGCAACTCCAGATCTGGATAATTCTCGAACACGCTGACAGGACGGTCGTGGCTGATGATGTGTTTCAATATCTGCAGAGTAGTACCTCCCAAAAGTTCACACACGGCAAAGAAGAGGGGGAACTTGTACTTCTTCCACAGCAGGGGAAGCAGCGCCAGGACATACAACGGCCACTCTGCCAACACACTAAGATATTTGAAGAATGTATCCAGGAAGCTCGTATGCAGGGAGTTCACCAGCATGTGAAGCTCCGGCTTCGGATATGCATACATCATCCCGAGTATGGTCGCCAGCAACACTAAATAGCCGACGATATAGACGCTAACCGTTTTGAGAAATACCTGTCTGGTAATCATTTCTTTAACCGAACTTATTTATGAGCTGCAAAGATAAGCATATTTTTCCAAATAACTGCAAAGGCAACCATTAAAATATAAAAAACATAAACTTTATCATAAAATGCATTTCAATTTTGTGGCTATTTCAAGCAGATGACCATCATCGTCAGGTCATCGTTGGGCTCGGCGCCGTCGCGGTGTTTCTCCACCTCAGCGGTCAGTGACTCAATCAGCTGACGGGGATCATGGTAATCTGTCTTACGGAGGATCTCCAGCAGCCGGTCGTCACCCAGCAACTGGCGGTCTTTGTTCTCAGCCTCATTCAGTCCGTCGGTATAGATGAGCAGGGGCCTGCCCTTGATGCTGCTGATCTCTCCACCCTCGTAGGGCATTCCGGGCATCAGTCCGATAGGCACGTTGCGATTCACCTCGAGGAAGTCGCAACGGCTGTTGCCGATATCGATGACGGGCGGGTTGTGTCCGGCATTGCAATAGTCGAGATGGCCTGTACGGAGGTCTAAGAGTCCGAGGAAGAAGGTGACGAACATACACTTCTCGTTATCCTCGCCCGACATGGCATCGTTGATGCGGGAACAGATGTCAGCAGGCATCAGGTCCTGGGTGGCCAGGGTTCGGAAAAGTCTCGTGACCTGCGCCATGAAGAGCGAGGCTGGCGCCCCCTTGCCGCTCACGTCGCCCACACAGAAGTAGAGTTTGTCGCCCTGAAGCTGGTAGCCGTAGAGGTCGCCTCCCACCTCCTTGGCGGGCGTCATCGTGGCATACATGTCCAACCCCTCGTACTGGGGAAATACGGAAGGAACCATCGACATCTGGATCTCACGGGCGACGTTCAGCTCTCCCTCCATACGCTCCTGTTTGGCCTTCAGCTTGGCCATCCGGTTGCGCACCACTGTATAGATGGCGAAGAAGATGACCAGCGCCACGAGCAATATCGTCACACCGATGAAACGCTGCTGGGATATCTTGGCCTCCCGCTCAGCAATCATCCGTTCCTTGCCCTCCACATCATAGATGGTAGCCATCTCGGCCGTCGCGTCTCGCCTCTGTCTAGCGAGGGCCGTGTCATATTGCTCGGCTATCTGCATCGCCACATGCAACGCCGAATCCTTCCTGCCCGCATAGTAGTTGGCGCGAAGCTTGGGCATCAGCACGTTGCCGATCACCTGCAGGTTGGGTTCATATTCGTAGGCGTGCAGATACTGGTCTGTCACGCTGAAGTTGTCTGCCGCCTCGGCATACCGCTGACTGGGCATCAGGTAGTTGCAACCGATCAGCCGTCCTTCGTCGGTCTTCGATAAATCGGTGGTCAGGAAGTCATTGTAGTATTTCTGAGCCTCATCCTTCTTCCCGCGCTGTTCTGCAATCATGGCGTGCGACATATCGACATAGGCACGGTACAGGTCTAAATAAGACGGATAGTCAGTGGCATAGGGCGTGGCCTTGTAAAGGGTGAAGACAGAGTCCAGACGGTTCAGCCACAGTTCAGCCTCATCCCACTGGCGCACGACGAGGTAGGTCGAGGTGACACTGTTCAGGGTCTCTACGGCTTCCATCAGATGATTACCCGTAGAATCGTTGCGGATGCTTTTCTTGATGATGCCGTACAGCTGCTCAAAGTACTTCGCAGCCTCGTCAGGATGATCCAGGTTCAGCTGCAACTCGCCTAAGACCGAATAAAGCCTATGGCAGACCTCATTGTCTTCATACCCGGCTTTTTGCATCTCCTCTACCAGTGGAAGGGCTGTGCGCAGAGCGCCCTCGCTGTTACCCTGCATCTGTTGCAGCTCAGCGTAGAGGGTCTTCAGATAAACCATCAGGAAATAGTCTTTGCCGGAAGGCTTTTTGACTTCTATGGCGCGACGCAGACTGGCGATCGCGTTCTTCGCGTCATTCATTTCCTTATAGATAATGGCACGATAGCCTTCTGTCCTGAGCTCGTTCAGTTCCCCTGCTGCAGACAAACTGTCGATAACCGCCAGTACCCGTTTGGGATTCGTCTCTCTGTAAGCCTTCAGCACCAGCGAGTCGGCATGGGAATCCAGAAAATCGAGAAACGATTCCATCTCGGTCCCCTTCACATGCTTTGCACCATGCGACTGATACTCCTGCTGTGTCTGTTGCTTCCCACAACCGCCGAAAGCCAACACGACGGCTATGGTGGCGGCAAGAACCATCACCCGATTAAAACGTATATGTCCGAACATCATAATAATATATATTAGTTTCCTGGTGCAAAGATACAAAAAAAACGCGGATTCCGAAGAAAAAACATAAATAATCTTTATAATCTGTGGAATCTGTGGCTTTTTTTGTACCTTTGCAGACAAAATTAGATTAACGATGAAGTTTGTTAGTTGGAATGTGAACGGTCTGCGTGCCTGTGAGGGCAAGGGCTTCAGTGAGGTGTTCCGTCAGTTGGATGCCGATTTCTTCTGTCTGCAGGAAACGAAGATGCAGGCTGGACAACTCGACCTGCAGTTCGAGGGTTACGAGAGTTATTGGAACTATGCCGAGAAGAAAGGTTACTCAGGTACTGCCATCTTCACGCGTCATCAACCCCTCAACGTGACTTATGGCATCGGCATCGACCTGCACGACCACGAGGGACGCGTCGTCACCCTTGAGATGGCTGACTTCTTCCTCGTTTGCTGTTATACGCCGAACTCGCAGGACGGTCTGAAGCGTCTGGAGTACCGTATGTCGTGGGAGGATGCCTTCCGCAAGTATCTCAAGCGCCTCGACCAGCAGAAACCCGTCATCCTCTGTGGCGACCTGAACGTGGCCCACGAGGAGATAGACCTTAAGAATCCCAAGACGAACCATATGAATGCCGGCTTTACGGATGAGGAGCGTGAAAAGTTCAGCGATCTGCTGGCCTGCGGTTTTACGGACTCCTTCCGTTATAAATACCCCGAGGAGGTGAAATACTCCTGGTGGTCGTACCGCTTCCAGGCCCGTCAGAAGAACGTGGGCTGGCGCATCGACTACTTCGTCATCTCCGACCGCCTGCGTGAACGTCTCGACGATGCCAAGATCCACAGCGACATCCTCGGCAGCGACCATTGCCCCATCGAATTGGATCTTCGTTGAACAAAACGCACCGTTCGCTGAAAAGATTTTGCAGACACAGGATAACACCTTAACTTTGCACCGACAAAACAACAAGTATGACTGAGATTTTAAACCATTTTGAGCCCATCACCTTGGACCAGATGAAGGACATCCGGCTTATGAACCGCATCGATACCAAGTTCGTGACGACGGAGCCGGTGCTCCGGCGGCTCTTGGAAATGGCTGCCGATGACTACTTTGTGCAGGAGACCGACGGACTGCGTATCTCACCATATTATACCCTCTACTTTGATACGCCCGACTGTGCGATGTATAACCGTCATCAGGTGGGCCATCTGAGTCGTCAGAAGATACGTATCCGTTCATACGTCAGTGCCGGACTGAGTTTTCTGGAGGTGAAGACGAAGAACAACCACGGTCGCACGAAGAAGAAGCGTGTCACCATGGAGCAGTTCGACGCCCTTCATCCGCAGCACGATATTCAGTTCCAGCGTCAGGACGAGAACTTCGTCAACTACGACGAGTTCCTGCGTACCTATCTTCATTATGACCCTGAGCGTCTCACCGAACAGATCGAGAACCGCTTCGACCGCATCACACTGGTGAACAAGGCCAAGACCGAGCGTCTCACCATCGATACCCACCTGCGCTTCAATAACATCGCCACAGGTGAGCAGCGTTCGATGGGCAACCTCGTCATCATCGAGCTCAAGCGCGACGGCAACCAGCCTTCTCCCATCTTGGACAAACTCTGCGACCTGCGCATCCATCCACATGGCTTCTCGAAGTACTGCATCGGCTCGGCCCTCACCAACTCGAGTCTGCGCCGCAATCGCATCAAGCCCCGCCTGCGCAGCATCCAGAAAATATTAAGTAATCAATCGTAAATCGTAAATCAGTAAATCGTAAATCAGTAAATCGTAAATATTTATTATGTTAGATTCATTTTTTTCAACCTCATTCTCGATGATGCTCATCCGACTGGTGATCAACCTCGTCGTCGTATCCATCATCATCGACCGTCTGTATTATCCGAAGAGCAAGCGTCGTGACTTCTACTTCACGTTCATGCTCATCTCCATCGCCATCTTCTTCATCGTCTTCTTCATGATCTTCGTGTTGGAGGAGATGAAGGGCAAGACCTCGTTGGGTATCGGTATCGGACTCTTCGGCATCTTCTCCATCATGCGTTACCGTACGGATGCGATGCCCGTCCGTGAGATGACCTACCTCTTCGTCATCATCGCCCTCTCGTTAGTCAACGCCATCTCTGAAGGTGTGCCGATGCTCGAGTTGGCCATCACCAACCTTATCTTCCTCGTGGCCGTATGGTTCTTCGAGTGGCGACTGAAGGTGCTTCCCTCGAAGCTCATCCAGTACGATAAGATCGACCTCATCGCCCCGGAGCGTAAGAAAGAACTCATCGCCGACCTCGAACAGCGTCTTGGCTTGGATATCGTCCAGGTGGAGGTGGGAGCCGTCGATTTCATCCGTGATATGGCGATGGTGAAGATCCGCTACCGTGGCAAGCGCAGCGACAGTGACGTGGCTGACAACCTCAAGCTCTCCAAAGAACAACTCAAGACTTTTAATAAGTAATAAGGTGAAAAAGTTATTAGTAACGATGATGCTGTTGCTGCCGATGGCGGCGATGGCTCAGAAAGACGACTTCGGACTCGATTTCACGGTTGAGGCGCAGAAGAAACTCTCCAAGGTGATGAACCTCAGCTTCGAGGGCGAACTTCGTACCCGTGACAACACCAAGCACGTCGACCGATGGAGTGCAGGCCTGAGTCTCGATTATAAGGCTGCCAAATGGTTGAAGCTCTCAGCCGGATACATACTCCTCTATGATAACAACGAGAGAATATCCTATTTCGATGCAACCGACGATGAGGTGCTCGACGGTGATGCCGATGCCGGTGATCCCAAGAAATGTGCCAAGTACTGGGCTACGCGCCATCGTTTCAGCGTCTCAGCTACCTTCGACAAGAAGCTCTTTGGCGATTTCCGCTTCTCTCTGCGTGAACGCTGGCAATACACCTACCGCCCTGAGTATACCGTCGATGAGCGTTGGAGTTATCTAGACCAGGCCTACGACGGCAAGCCGAAGACCTACAGCAGCAAGAAAGCTCATGTGCTCCGTAGCCGTCTGCAGGTGGAGTACGACAAGAAAGGACTCGCTGTGACACCCTACGCCAGTGTGGAGTTCTTCAATGCCATGAGTCTGCAAAAGACCCGTTTTCAGGTGGGTGCCGACTGGAAGGTGGCCAAGCAGCACAGCCTCGGTCTCTTCTATCGCTACCAGTCGGTGCGTGATGATGAAGACGACCTGGAGCCTAACCGCCACATGATAGGCTTAGGATATAAGTTTAAGTTCTAAAATAAATCCTCGCTCGACTGAGCGGGGATTTATTATTACTTGAACAATTTGTCGAGGAACGTATAGAAAGCAGGATCCTCGCCGATGATGGTTTTGACAATCTTCCCGTCAGGTCCGACGATAATCTTCGTGGGGAAACCTTGAATCTCATACAGATCGAGCACATTGGAGTCGCGTGGGCAATAAACGTGCAGCCAGGGCAACTCGTATTTCTCCACAGCGGACTTCCATTTCGCTTCAGGATCGTTGCAGTCGATGCCGAGAATCTCAAACTTACCAGCGTACTTCTGATAGTACTCCTTCATCTGTGGAAAGCCCTTGATGCACCAGACGCACCACGATCCCCAGAAATCGAGGATGACGTATTTGCCGCGCAGGCTCGATAGGGTGAGGGGCTTGCCGTTGAGGTCGTTCAGCGTGAAGTCGGGAGCAAGATCTGAGGAGGAGTCAGTAGTCTGGAGACTGGAGTCAGTAGAAATGTCTGTGGTAGGAGTATTCTCACTCCTCACTCCACTCTCCTCACTCCTCGAACTATTACCTGCGCAACTACTCAAGGCAATAACTGCCAACGTCATGCTTAGAATATATTTTTTCATACTTTTCACTTCTTACTTCACCACGATCTTTCTGGCCTTGTCACCTTCCTTCACGATATAGATGCCACGGGGCAATACTGCATCGTTCGGCATACGGCGACCGTTCAGATCGTAATAGTATAGACGATTGTCGGAATGACTATTGACGACTCCGTGGATAGCGGTCGTGGCATAATCCTTGATATTGTTCGTGTCGAAATTCCTTGTGCCGCTGGAGAAGGTGATGCTACCGTCGGCCTTGATACAGTAGCCGCCGATTTCGCTGATGGTCAGCGTACCGCCATTCATATAGAAGTTACCGCTGTCCTCGTCCTCGTGGTCTTTCGTCTGACCAGTCGAGACGGAGTCTTTCAGTTCCACCTGGATGGCATCGTCCTCCACACCTTTGATGGTCAGCACACCACTGCTCAAAAGGAAATACTCCTGACAGTGGATACCGTCTTTCTTAGCACTGGTGATGTTCAGCGTGCAGTTCTTTACTTCCACGTACTCCTTACTGTAGATGGCGTGGCTGAAACTGCTGCTTACGTTCAGTGTGCCCTTGCCTGCAAACTCCGTATGACCCTTACAATGGAAACAGCCTTTCGATGTGCTGTCTGCTACACCGTCGCTCAAGGTGTTCACCGTGTTGGCTGCCATGCTCACCTTGATGCGCTTGCCGTCCTTGATGTGTACGGCTGAACTGTCGGGGTTTGCCAGCGTCAGTCCGTTGAGCTGGAGTGTAGCCTTATATTCGCCAGTGAGGTAGAACTCCCCATTGTCGCTCTGGCCGCTCAACGAATAGATGATCTCACCGGGATTCTTCTCGGTGGTAGATGTCTGGAGCAGTTTGACATGCGATGACTCGCCACTGGGACAACTCACATAGTCCGTAATGGCTTCAGGGATGCTGACAACTGCCTTCGTGCCGTCGTAGGCGACGGTCACAGTGTAAGTCTTAGTCGAGTTATCAGCACTGGCAGCCGTACAGAAAAGTATAGCTGCCAGTGTCGTATTGAGAATTTTATTCATTAATGATGAATGTTCAATGATCAATGTTCAATGACATTAAAGTCCCATGGCCTCCTTAGCCTTGTCGGCAGCAGCATCGACAGCCTCGCCGGCCTGTTCCTTGGCAGCGTCCTTCACTTCCTCGGCCTTCTCGGCAGCAGCATCGGCAGCGTCCTCAGCAGCACCCTCGATGGCTTCACCTGCACTCTCGACAGCATCACCGGCAGCACCTACGGCTGACGACAGACCACTGACGATAGCATCGGCGGGAGCGGCGGTCAGGGCGTTGATGGCACTGTTGATCGTCTCGTTATCACCGACAAAAGCCTTGATCTTCTCGGCGTTCTCCTTCAGGAAGTCCTGAACCTTGGTCACATACTCCTTGGCTGCCTCGGGGTTGTTGCCGATAATCTCCTTGATCTTCTCCTGAACGGTGGCGAGCACCTCAGAGAACTTGCCGGCATCCTGAGCCTCGATCTGCTCAGACAACTGAGAAGTGATCTCACTGACAGCAGCCTCCACGTCGAAGGCAGCACCCTCGGCAGGAGCAGCCTGCTTGTTACCACACGATGCGAAACCAATGGCAATCATAGCCATCACAGCGAATAAAACCTTTTTCATAATGCTTTCTTTTTTAAATTAAACTATAAACTATAAACTGTAAACAGTCTCTCGCTTGATTTTCGGCAACAAAATTACGTCTTTTTTGAATAAGTTGATGCATATAATAGTAATTTTTACACTTATTTAGTAATTTTGCAGCCTGTTTTCAGAGATAACAAGACGAATATGACAAGTTCATTAACATTTCAGCCGAAATTGTTTTCGGTATTTAAGCATTACAACCGCCAGCAACTGACGACCGACCTGCTGGCAGGCATCATCGTGGGCATCGTCGCCCTGCCGTTGGCCATCGCCTTCGGTATTGCCTCTGGCGTGACACCCGAGAAGGGCATCATCACCGCCATCGTCGCCGGTCTCATCATCTCCGTTTTCGGAGGCTCGAAGGTTCAGATCGGTGGACCTACGGGCGCGTTCATTATTATTATTTATGGCATCATCCAGCAGTACGGCTTTGAGGGGCTGACCATCGCTACGCTCATGGCGGGTGTCTTCCTCATTATGTTCGGTGTATTGCATCTGGGCACGATCATCAAGTATATCCCGTACCCCATCGTTGTCGGTTTTACCAGTGGTATCGCCCTCACCATCTTCACCACGCAGATCAAGGACCTGCTGGGTCTGTCGATGGCTATCGTGCCCTCTGACTTTATCGAGAAGTGGATTGCCTACATCGATTGTGTGCCTACCATTGAGCGTTGGAGTGCCCTCATCGGCTTGGGTTCCGTGGCTGTCATTGCCCTCTGGCCGAAGCTGACGCACCGCTTTGCCATCGGAAAACTGCCTGGCTCGCTGATTGCCATCGTGCTGATGACCATCGCCGCCGCCCTCCTCAGACAGTATGCCGGTGTCACCACCATTGAGACCATCGGCGACCGTTTCTCCATCTCTGCCACATTGCCGCAGGCACAGGTGCCCGATCTCACTTGGGACGTCATCAAGGGACTTGTCTCGCCCGCCATCACCATCGCCATCCTCGGAGCCATCGAGTCGTTGCTCTCGGCTACCGTGGCCGACGGTGTCATCGGTGACCGTCATAACTCCAACACAGAACTCATCGCCCAGGGACTGGCCAACCTGGCGTCGCCCATCTTCGGCGGCATACCGGCCACAGGTGCCATCGCCCGTACGATGACCAACATCAACAACGGCGGCCGCACGCCCGTTGCAGGCATCGTCCATGCGGCTGTGCTCGTGCTCATCTTCCTGTTCCTTATGCCGCTGGCGCAGTACATCCCCATGGCCTGTCTGGCCGGTGTGCTCGTCATCGTGAGCTATAACATGAGCGGCTGGCGAAGCTTTGTTTCCATCCTGAAGAACCCGAAGAGCGATGTCATCGTGCTCTGGGTCACCTTCCTGCTGACGGTCATCTTCGACCTCACCATCGCCATCGAGGTCGGTCTGCTCTGTGCCTGTCTGCTCTTCATGCGCCGTATGGCTGAGACCACCGATGTCAAGGTCATCTCCCAGGAGATCAACCCCGAGGAGGAAGACAGCGACTTCCAGCTGGGCAACCTCGAGCACCTCACCATCCCCGAGGGTGTGGAGGTCTATGAGATCAATGGTCCCTACTTCTTCGGAGCCGGAAACCGTTTCGAGGAGATTATGGGTGCCTTGCACCATCAGCGTCCCCGTGTCCGTATCATCCGTATGCGTAAGGTGCCTTTCGTCGATTCCACGGGCATCCACAACCTCACGAACCTCTGTCTCATGTCGCAGGCCGAGGGCATCCAGATTGTCCTTTCGGGCGTCAATGAGAAAGTGCAGGCTGTGCTCCACAAGGCCGGTTTCGACACGATGCTCGGCGAGGAGAACATCTGTTCCCATATCAACGAGGCTCTCGAACGCGCCCGCCAGATCACAGCGTGATAGCAGAATTAACACTATTCAGAACATGTACTAGTGCAATAGAGGATGTGCCTATTTTGACACGCCCTCTATTTTTTTAAGACACTAAATAGACATAACTGATATCAATGAGTTGAGACTGATTACACAGCCATTGATTGTTTGCTTTGTTCTGTTAATCCTCTGTCTGAATATTTATGCACTTTGAGCCGCAGCTAACCTTGTCGGGTGTTTAGACTAAGGAAACTGAGAGTTTGGGTTAAGGAAAGTCCCGGTTTAGTCTAAGGAAACTCCCAGTCGCAGACACTATGCATACATATTCAAAAATAGCATGTTTATTCATTTGCATTACACCTCCTTTTATATAGGGGAGTAGCCCAAACACCTCATCATCTCACTCTGACCTCTGAAACCCCAGTGTGAGCAGGCGTTTCAGAGGGTGAGATGTTTTCTGAACACCTCACTCAACACCTCACTTACCATCCACCGAAGTTCGTGAAGCCTACTACAAGGTGATGGTGAAGTGATGCATGAGATGTAAAGTAAGGTGTTTGACAAACACCTCACTCTTTCAATATGCTCAAAATCATGCAGTTATAAGCTAAAAGTGAGATGATGAGGTTATTACATGTCGTAGACCACCTGCATGAGGCGTTTGCCGAGTTCGTCGGCCTGCTCCATGGTCTGGGCCTCGCTATAGACGCGGATGATGGGTTCGGTGTTCGACTTGCGGAGGTGTACCCAGCGGTCGGGGTAGTCGATTTTCACGCCGTCGATATCGTTGACGGTGGCGCTGTTGTCGTTGGCGAACATCTGCTTCACTTTCACGAGGATGGCGTCGACATCGGTTCCCGGGGTGAGGTCGATGCGGTTCTTGGCAATCTGATAGTCGGGGAAGGTCTTGCGCAGCTCGCTGACGGTGCAGCCTTTCTGTGCGAGCGAAGAGAGGAACAGGGCGATGCCTACGAGGGCGTCGCGGCCGTAGTGGCTCTCGGGATAGATGACTCCGCCGTTGCCTTCGCCGCCGATGACAGCACCCACCTCTTTCATCTTCGTGGTGACATTGACTTCACCGACAGCGGCAGCGGTGTATTGGCCGCCGTGCTTCTCAGTGACGTCGCGCAGGGCGCGGGTACTACTCAGATTGCTGACGGTGGCCAAGCCCGCGTTCAGACCACCCCGCCCTCCGGGCACCCCTCCTAACTCAGGAGGGGAAGATAATACATAGTCGGCGACGGAGACGAGGGTGTATTCCTCGCCGAACATCGTGCCATCTTCGCAGATGAAGGCGAGACGGTCCACGTCGGGGTCGACGACGATGCCGAGGTCGAAATTGCCGCTCTTCATACGGTCCATAATGCCGTGGAGGTTCTTCTCCAGCGGTTCGGGGTTATGGGCGAAGTCGCCCGTACACTCACCGTTGAGAATCTCGTAGTCGAGACCGAGGGCCTGGAAGAACTCGGGGAGGATGATGCCACCCACGGAGTTGATGGTGTCGGCACAGACGCGGAACTTGCGCTGGCGAATGGCCTCGACGTCGACGAGCTTCAGCTGGAGCACGGAGTCGATATGACGACGGTTGTAGGTGTCGTCGATGGTGCAAGTGCCGAGCTGGTCGACCTCTGCGTAGTGGAAGTCTTCGGCCTCTGCGATGCGGAGCACTTCGGCACCGTCGGCAGCGGTGAGGAACTCGCCCTCGCTGTTAAGCAGCTTCAGGGCGTTCCACTGGCGTGGGTTGTGTGAGGCGGTGATGATGATGCCGCCGTCAGCCTGGGCCATGCGCACAGCGAGCTCGGTCGTCGGTGTGGTGGCGTAGCCGATGTCGATGACATCGTAGCCCATACCCATAAGGGTGCCTACGACGACGTTGCGGACCATAAGACCGGAGATTCGGCCGTCGCGACCGACGACGATCTTATGACCACCGATGAACTGTGCATAGGCGGTGGTAAACTTGACGATGTCTAATGGATTGAGTGTGTCGCCGGTCTGTCCGCCGATGGTACCGCGGATGCCGGAGATGGATTTAATCAAAGTCATATTGTAATTGTTTTAAATTTCGCGCTGGAACGTGATGGTGTAGAAATAGGGCGTCACGTTCGATGAAGCATAGACATGCCCCTGGGTGTGGGGGACGATGAGACGCACCTTTGCACACTCATCAGTCATCGTCTGCGGACGTCCCACCTTGATATAGGTGAGCGGCGTGAGCCAGCCGGCGGGGACTGAAGTACTGTAAGTGCTGGCCATGACGCCGCTGAGGAACGAGGCTGTAAATGTGCCCGATTTGCGGGAGACGGTCATACGGTCGGGAATCGAGGCGTAGTTGACGGTCATATTCTGCGTCGTCGTCGTGTCGTTGAGGATGTCGTACTCCGAGTAGCGACAGTCAAGGGTAAGTTCATCGCCGTCCTTGAAACCTTCGCCGCAGCCCTGACGTATGATCTGCATATAGACACCACTTTTGTCGAGCTTGACGAACTCGCGGCGGCTGAGGTCAGTCTTGTAGCCGTTCTTTACGAACTCTTCTTCTGAGATAACGGTAAAGGAGCTGTCGGCGATGAATTTCGCGATGGCATTACGCTCTTTCTCCTTCTTGTCACCATAGGTCTCATAGTCGTTGCAGCTGACGAGCACAACGGCCAGGAGTATCAGTATGTAAGCTAATTTCTTCATATCGGGTGCAAAGTTACGAAAAAAGTGGAAAAGTGAAAAGGTGAAAAGGTGAAAAGTTGCTGCGCCTTGTCGTTTTTTAACTTTTTCACCTTTTCACCCTTTCACCTTTTCAGTTGTTCGGCATAGGCGATGATGGCTTCACGGACTACCTGAACGGCCTCGTCGATGGTCATGTCGAGGTGACCGCCGGAGGCATTGAGGTGGCCGCCGCCGTTGAAGAATTCTGCTGCCATCTTGTTACAGGGGAACTGGTCGACGGAGCGCAACGATACCCAGATGCGGCGTTTCTCGGAGTCCTCGCGCAAAGAGATGGAGAGCTTCAGTCCGCGGATCTGCTGGGGGATGTTGACCAGTCCCTCGGCGTCGCCCTTGATGAAGTGGAACCGCTTCTGCTCCTCACGGGTGATGGTGTAGAAGGCGGTATGGAACTCAGGCAGATAGACCAGCTTCTCGTACATGACATAGCCCATCAGACGAATACGGTCTTCGGAGTAGTTGTGATAGACATTGCGGTATATGCGGTCCTTGTCGATGTGTTTGGTGAGCAGTTCGCCGATGATGAAGTAGATCTCCGGGCGGGTACTGTTGTAGAGGAATCCGCCCGTGTCGGTCATCATACCGCAATAGACGGGAACGGCGAAGCGCTTGTCGAGACGGTCGAAACCTCCCAGCTGCCAGACGATGCGGAACACGAGCTCGCAGGTGCTGCAGGCCTCGGGCTGGGAGATGCTGAGCACGGCGGGCACGTCGGGATCGAGATGGTGGTCGATGAGTACCTTCGGGGCGGGGGAGGATACGAGTGTCGCCTCCATATCCTGGACTCGGCTGGGCGTGTTGAAGTCGAGGCAGAACACGAGGTCGGCAATCTTGAAGAGCATGTCGCACTTTTCGGGATGCTTGTCGTAGCGCACGATCTTCTCCGTGTTAGGCAGCCACTGTAGGAAATCGGGGTACTGATCGGGCACGATGACGATGGCCTCTTTTTCGCATGTTCGCAGATATTCCGCCCAGGCCAAACAAGAGCCGATGGCGTCGCCATCAGGACTCTTGTGGCAGGTGATGAGGATCGTATCGGCAGAGGCAATCAACTGATCCAGCTGACTGAGCTGCGCTTCGTTTAAAATTTTTATGTTCATAGTGTATTTGTTTATAGTTTAAAGTTTATAGTTTATAGATGATTACTACACAAGGGCGTGCAAGCATTTCATCTATAAACTATAAACCATAAACTATCAACTTAAAACAGTTTGTTGGGATAAACGCCCTCGTCGACAAGCTGCTGGATGCGGGCGACGGTAGAGTCGCGGTCGGCAGCGTAGGTGACACCGAACCACTTCGATGTGGTGTCGAGCACCTCGACAGTAGCGGTGCCGTCGGTGATGAGTTTGTTGACCATCAGGGGGATGAAGAACTCGGCCTTGAGGTTCTCCATGTTCTTCGGGTCGCTGAGGAACTCACGGAAATAGGCCTCAGAATACTCGAAGTAGTCGGGCGTGAAGCCCCACATATTCATCGAGACAGGGGTGTTGTCGTCGACGACGACCCACTGACCCTGTTCGTCCTTATAACGGATAGGCTCGCTGGCAGCACCGGCGTTGGAGCCGTCGGCAGCGCAGCGCACGATCTCCGTCCGTTCGACGACAGTGGTCAGATGGCCTTTGTCGTTCTTTGAGCAGATGCCACGGGCGACGGTGCCGTTCTCGGAAAGGGTGTTGCCTACGCGGAATCCCACCATCGCATACTGGTTGCGGGCACCCTCGGGGAGATCGGCGAGATACTTGCCGATGACCATGAAGGCATCTCGGTTGTAAAAGTCGTCGCAGTTGATGACGCAGAACGGTTCCTTGATCACATCCTTACCCATCAGCACAGCGTGGTTCGTTCCCCAAGGCTTCTGACGGCCTTCGGGTACGGTGAAGCCCTCGGGCAGGGCGTCGAGTGCCTGGAAGCAGAGCTCGCACTGCACCTTACCTTCGTATTTCGCGAGGATCTGGGTGCGGAACTGCTCTTCGAAGTCCTTGCGGATAACCCATACGATCTTGCCGAATCCGGCCTGAATGGCATCGTAAATACTGTAGTCCATGATGGTCTCGCCGTTGGGGCCCAGACCGTCGAGCTGTTTCAGGCCACCGTAACGGCTGCCCATGCCTGCTGCAAGCAGAAATAATGTCGGTTTCATAATAATGCTTTTTTTGAGTTTTATTTGAATTTGCCTGCAAAGGTACTAATATTTTTTTAGACAGAAGAACATTTTTAGACATAATAACAATTAGAGACAGAGTAATTTTATAGACATAGTAACATATTAACATACTTTTTTTAGACATAATGATATAAGAACATATCTGCCCTTTCTTAAGCGCAGCCATTTGTTAATATGTTACTATGTCTTAAAAAACTTAATATGTTACTATGTCTTTAAAAAAGATACTATGTCTTAGAATGGGTAGCCGATGGCGAAGTGGATGGTGTTGGCTCTCCTGAAGCTGGGGATGTTGAAGTAGCCAGACTTCTCAGTCTCGTAGGGGAAGTGGAGGGCGAAACCCCAGTCGAGACGGACGACGAGGAAGCCGAGGTTGTAGCGCAGGCCGATACCTGTACCTAGAGCGATGTCGTTGAAGAATTCGGAGGGTTTGAACGACATCATATCAAAGAGGAATTCGTAATAATCATACTGTTCCTGTGCCGTTTCGCCGCCTGTATCGGAGTAGTCCTCGTAGTCATCCAGACTGTGTTGTAAGCTGGATCTCAGGCACCACACGTTACCTGCATCGAGGAAGAGGGCTCCTTCAAGATTGCCAAAGAGGGGCGCACGGTATTCAAGGTTGGCTACAAATTTTATGTCACCGTTACGCCAGTAGTAGTCGAGCTGTCTGGTCTTGTTGAGGAACTCTGGCAGGCGACCCGGACCGATCTCGCGCATGGAGAAGGCGCGGATGCTGTTGGCACCTCCCACGTAGAAGAGCTCGGTGGTAGGGGCATCGTCACAGTTGCCGTAACTGTAGATGATGCCGGCATTGAGATGTCCCACGAGTTTCGAGGCCGGACCTAACGACCAGGTCTTGGTGAAGTCGGTCTCCACACGGACGAACTGGGCGTAGGGTGCCTTGAACCACGTCTTGTATTTCTCGTCGTAGCCCCTTCCTCGGGCGAGGTCGATGAGCGAGGTGATATTACCGCTCTCCTCAATGGTTGTCTCCCAGCGGATGGGGTTGCGCAGCTTGACGGGACTGGTGTAGGTATAGGTGTAGCGCATCGTAGGGATGAGATAGTCCTGCATGGAGACTTTGAGGTAGAGGTTCTTATTGACGGCGTCTTCGTACTTCTCTGAGGTACTGCTCTTGAACTGATACTTCACCGTCAGGGGCGAGAACTCGTGGCGGCTGGTGGCTGTGGGCTGCCAGCGGTAGGTCCATTCGCCCGAGACAACGTGCATGTTGTAATAATCGGGACGCCGCACGAAGTCGGTAGAAGCCTTCGCATAGGTGATGGGGGCGGCATAAGGACGGCGACGGGGAATGCGACGGCCGTTCTTGTCGCGGCGGATACGGTCGCTGCTGTAGAAGGGCGCGATGATGCGTGGGAACTCAATGGTGACATCGGCACCATACTGGTAGGTGTTGGAACTGGCATCACCACCGTGCTGCCACTCGTAGGAGCCGTGCAGGTTGATATCAAGTTTCTCACCGCCACGGAAGAGGTTGCGACGGGTGAAACCGATCTTCACCTCAGGACCATAGCGATGGCTGGTGCGACCGATGGCATTGGCCTCGATGTAGAAGTCATAGGGTTTTTCGAATACGCAGTTCAGGTTGAGGTCGAGCGTATCTGTGCCGGCCCGAGGCGTGAACTGAAAGTCGGTGGTGGAGAAGACGCCTGTGGCATTGATCTTACTGGCCGACTCGAGGTAGTTGTCGTAACTGAATTCCTGTCGCGGACGCAGCCTGAGGTTCTGCAGGATGACGTTGGGACGGATAGGCGGTTTCTTGCCGTGATAGAGGATGGTGAGGTGACGGCGCTTGACGCTGTCGGTGAGCTGCTCACGCATGCTCTTGCGGAACTGTACGGTGATATTGCCGATATACCATTTGCTGAGGCCCTCGGGCGGCAGTTCGTTGGCCAGCTGGAAACGGAGCTGTGCCCGTCCGGCCACTTGGAAGGTGTCGGCGAGATAGGAGGCGAAGTTGTTGCTGTAATAATAGTAGCCGTTGTTGCGGAAGAGGTTGGTGATACGGCTGCGCTCCTTGTCGAGGGCGGAGACGCTGAACGCATCCTCCGACTTGACGAGCGACTCGCTGCGGGTGGAGTCGATGAGAGTCTGGAGGGAGTCGGGGAAGTTGACGTAGGCCACGCTGTCGAGGGTGAAGAGGGTGTCGAGACGGATGGTATAGCCGATCTTGCATTTCTTCGGGTTCTTTTGCGGCACTACCTCATAGTTGACCTCGCTGCGGAAGTAACCGTTGTTCTTGAGCACAGACTGGGCGACGGAAGCGCGCAGGGCGGGGTTCACCTTACTCATCAGTACCGGCGGACGGCCGAACGACTTCTTCATCCAACGGGCAATCTTAGAGTCTTTGTTGGCGTATTTGTTGTAGATCCACAGCCGCCAGGACCAGGGACTGCGGTAATAGCTGCTGCCGAAGAGTGAGCCGTTGGGGGGAGTGGCCAAGGCTACCTCTACTTCTTCCTTGGTGGCGTCGAGGTGGTCTTCGAAGGGGTCGTCTTTGGGCTCGTCCATGTAGGTGATGCCGGTAAGACCCGTGAAGAGCTGGTCGTCCTCAGGGATGTTCTTGGTCATGGAGCAAGAAACGGGGAAAAGTAAAAAGGTAAAAAGGTAAAAAGGTAAAAGGGCTACCGCCATCACCTTTTTAAATATATTATGATATATCCTTGCTCTCATATTCCTTTCCTTTTTTTACCCTTTCTCCTTTTTACTTTTTTACCTTTATACTGTCAACTTGTATACTGTCGCGCTGCGTCATCGGCAGACGGTCTGAGGACTGTTGCCCTGATGGACGACGGGAGGGGTACGTCGGCTGTTCCTTTTTCCAGAACTGGAAGATGTCCCAGAAATTGTCGAGCTTGCGGCGCCAGACGAAACCGACGCCGTATTCGCTGGTGTAACCCTCGAGCCAGTCGTAGACATTCTGCTGGTAGAACATCTTCA
>JAEEGI010009748.1_pt1 | contig 20977 bp, 19 predicted proteins | sample 8958751 | NCBI WGS metagenome assembly JAEEGI01 (sample SAMN16246545, study PRJNA631951) | gut metagenome | biome: gut microbiome; feature: rumen; material: KS-attached | host: Bos | place: Iran: Karaj | collected 2018-10 | reverse complement strand
GTCCCCAAGGTGTCAAAAAATGAGCCTTGGGGACGGGGTTATGGTGTCATTTTTCAAAAAAACTGTTATACACTGTTGACAACTGTTCAATACTGTTATATACTGTTTGCACCCCCAGGAGGAAATTGCATGCATATTATAATCAATACCACTTCCATGATCCCTGTATATGAGCAGATCGTGGAGCAACTAAGAAGTAAGATAATGTTGGGAGAGTTATCGGAGGGCGAAGGCCTGCCTTCCGTAAGATCTTTTGCGGGGGAGCTTAAGATCAGTGCCCTGACAGTCAAGAAAGCATATGACCGGCTGGAAGAAGACGGACTTGTCAAAACCGTGCACGGTAAAGGCACCTACGTCTCCTCCGCCAACACTCAAATGGCTGCAGAAGCCAGAAGAAAAGCGGTTGAAGACGACATGACACTTGTCGTTTCAAAGGCTAAACTCGCCGGACTGACCGACGCAGATATTCGTGAGATCCTTGAAATGATCTTGGAGGACAATTAAATGATCAAATTAAATAACTTAACAAAGGTATACACGGGCTTTAAACTTAATATTTCACTGGAGATCAAACCCGGAACCGTGTGCGGATTGATCGGCAAGAACGGCGCGGGAAAAAGTACCACATTAAAGACGATTCTCGGGCTTGTTCATCCAACAGGCGGATACGTAGAGGTTTTAGGCAAAGATCCGTTGAAATTCTCGTCAAAAGATAAGGAGAAGATCGGCGTTTGTATGTCCGATTCAGGCTTCTGTCAGGAATTGCATATCAATGACATAGTCGTAATATTGAAAAACTTATATTCGGATTTCAATAAAAAAGAGTTCATTAAGAAATGCGAAGAATTGGTACTTCCCCTTAACCAACCCATCAAGTCCTTCTCCACCGGAATGATGGCGAAGCTGCGTGTTCTGTGTGCGATATGCCACAACAGCAAGCTGCTGGTCCTTGACGAACCCACGGCAGGTCTGGATGTAATGGCAAGGAACGATATCCTGGACATGTTGAGAAACTATATGCTTGAGGACGAGGAGCGTACCATTCTGATCAGTTCCCACATCTCGACGGATCTGGAAGGACTTTGCGACGAGATCGTCATGATTGAAAACGGACAGATAATCCTTAAAGAAGACACTGATGTTCTTTTGGGCCGGTACGGAATGCTCAAAGTCAACGAAGAGGATTACGAAAAACTTGATAAGGCCTATATAATCCGCTCACTGAAACGTCCCTACGGATACGATTGTCTCACCGGAGAAAAGCAGTTTTACATCGACAATTATCCCGGTATCACCATCGAAAACAGCAACCTGGACAACATAATCATGCTCGTCCTCGGAAACGAAAAGGAGGTAGCATAATGAAAGGCTTGTTTATAAAGGATGTCATGGTCGTATATGCACAAAGAAAAAAATTCATGCTCCTCATCATAGGCATCTCGCTCATGTTGTCATTTAAAATGGACGCCGATTTTATCGTCTCCTACCTTTGCCTGATTGGCATGATACTTGGGCTGAACGCATATAATTATGACGAAAACAACAACGGGCTTCCCTATCTGATGACTTTGCCCACAACCCGCAAAGGATATGCCCTGGAAAAGCATTTCTTTGCCATGGCATCGGTAACTTTTTTTTGGATACTTGGTCTGATCATGCAATTCTTTTCCAACATGATACAAAAAGTCGATATGAATTTTATCGAGCACTTCCCCACCTATCTGCGCTTTTGGATCCTGTTCCTGATCTTCACCTCGGCAGTCACCTTTTTTGAGATCAGATTCGGTTCGGAAAAATCCCGAATTGTGCTCCTTTTGATGGGAGGCATATGCTTCGCGGTCGGAATATACGGTATGGAAATGGCTGAAAAAATCGGTATCGATACAGCCGCCCTAATCAATATGTTCAGTTCTATCCCCGAAATCGCAATAACCGTCCTTAAAGTGGTGATTCCACTTGCAGTCATAGGGGTCACGGCCATTCTCAGCATGAACACCATTGAAAAAAGAGATTTTTAACGAAACACGAGCGTTCACATTTTCTCGGCGATCTTTTCTATTTCCGAATCAAACTGTGCCCGATATGCCTCCTGCTCCTCTTTTAGCAGAGCGGCATACTTCCCGTTATCGGCTTGGATCTCTGCGCCGAGCCATTTTAACCTGCCGGTAGCCCTTTCGCTCTTGATAGCGACCTGTGTGTATTCCGGGCCGAGCATAAGGAGTCTGAGGGCGTCCTCATCAGAAATGAGACCGCTTGTTAAAATGCCCAGTGTATCGTAGATCGTATCATTGGCTATAGGCCCGATCACAATGTCCGCTGCCACGGTGTCCTTCGCGTTTCTGTTATCAAAAATGTAGCGGAACCAGTCGTGATCTCTCTTAAAAGTGTGGATATCAAGGTCTGTAGTATCCAGCTCATAAATATTTATCACAGCATTTTTGCCTGCCCAACGGCAGGCAAATTCTTTTTCCGGAGTCAGATAAAAACCCGGGCCGAAATCCGCATTTCTCCGGCCATGATGAATGTCAGGGGTTTGTATTTCAACTTTACTTGTGTGATAGAGTTTCATAGTGACCTCCTTTTTTGACACCACAACCCCGTCCCCAAGGTGTCAAAAAGTGAGCCCCGGGGACGGGGTTGTGGGTTCATCTGTAGTACTTGGCCTGGGCCTCGAACATCTCTGCATAGAGGCCGCCGGCATTCACCAGTGTGTCGTGGGTGCCGTACTCTGCGATACGTCCTTCCGAGAATACAGCGATACGATCGCAGAATCGACAGCTGGAAAGCCTGTGGGAAATGTAGAATGAGCTTCTTCCGCCCACGAGTGTATTGAACTGACGATAGATGTCGTATTCCGCCACGGGATCCAACGCTGCTGTGGGTTCATCCAAAATGACAACCGGCGAATCCTTGTGAAGTGCTCTTGCGATGGCGATCTTCTGCTGCTCACCTCCGGAGGGCTCCACACCCTCTTCGTCGAAAAATTTGAATATGTTGGTGTCCGCTCCGTTATCCAGCTTCTTGATAAACTCCGAAAGCCCTACCTTCTCAAACAATTCATCGAGATTGGCATCGTCCCTTTCGAAGGTGATGTTGTCCTTCACAGACAGTGCAAAAAGCTTATAATCCTGGAACACGGGCGCAAACTGGTCCATGTAATCGGAATAATCGTATTCCTTAATGTTGCGACCATCCATCAATATCTCGCCCTCAGTGGGGTCGTAAAGCCTGCAAAGCAGTTTAATGAAGGTGGTCTTTCCCGCACCGTTCAGACCCACGATGGAGAGATGCTCTCCGGGAGCGATCTTGACGTTGACATCCTCAAGGATCTTTTTGTCCGTTCCGGGATAAGCGAACGTCACATGTCTGAATTCTATCTCATGCTGCTTTTTCTCCACCTTCACCTCTCCCTTTTCGAGAGCTGCGGGATAATCCATGAACTTAACGTATTCATAGGCGTAATTACAGCGTTTTACCAGCTCCGTAACATTCCACATAATGTTTTTTAACGAATTGCTCAGATTTCCTTCGGCCGAGATCAATTGGGCAAATATGCCTGTACTGTATGCTCCGTTGATTGCAAGATAAGCTACATAAAACACGGTAAACACTTCTCTTAAAAATGCCAGAATGTCATCCGCCATTACATAAGGGAACTGTCCGTCCGCCTGATTTTTCCAATGTGTATTGCTCTTCTCGGTGTTATTCTTCCAATAATCCACCATTGTATCCTGAGCTTCATAAAGCCTTATATCCTTACCGTACTTGGGATCCACAATGTTCCATCCGAAGTATCCGAACAGTCTGTTCACCTTAGAGAGTTTGCCGAAAGCCGCCACCTCTATCTTGTTCCTTTGTACCGTCATCAACGTACTTATAATGACATAAACCACTATCACACCGATCAACAACGGTGCTTTGGTTACTATGACTGCCACCAATCCCGCTATTTTAATGACATTTCCCGCAAGGGGAAATATCTGTCCGGCGATACCGACTACGCCGCCCGAATACCAGTCCATTCCGGTTCTCGCGCGCTCGATCTGTTCAAGCGCCGCCTTGTCCTCCGTGAGCTGAAAATCCAGTTCCATAGAGTGTTTTCCGATCAGAATGTTAAAGTAATTGTTCAGCCTTTGCTGGTACTTGTTTATGATCGTTCCGCTCCTGTCAACGATCACCGTCAACAGGAATTCGCCGAGTATCAATATGCCCGTATAAATAACGATCTTTTTAAGATTCCTGTCCCCGAGCAATTCATCGATAATAAGCGGAGAAATGAAGATCCCGACAAACGGCTTTGAAATATCTGCCAGCGTTCTCAAGGTTTCCGCCGCAAAAAACATGGGGTACTTTTTCCATGTCGTTCCGAAAAGAACACGTATGACCGCAAATATCTTCTTAAGCATTCCCGCTCACCTCGCTTTCCTCGCGATAGTATTGAGCTTGAGTGTTAAACATGCGTGCATATTCCCCCTTAGCCGCCATCAATTCGTCATGCGTCCCGTATTCTTTCATTTCGCCGTCGGCAAACATGGCCACATGGTCGCAGAACTTGGTAGATGCCAATCTGTGAGAAATGTACACGGCGCTCTTCGTACCGATCATTTCATCAAAACGATTGTAAAGCTGCTGCTCCGCAATTGCATCAAGTGCGGAAGTCGGCTCATCCAGGACCACAAATTTCGCACCCTTGTACAAGGCTCTCGCCAATGCTGTTTTCTGCTTCTCACCGCCCGAAAGATCGACTCCGTCGTCTTCAACGATCTTCGTAAGGGGTGTGTCGATCCCCTTTACAAGCGACGCTATCTTTTCCTTGAGTCCCGCTTCCTCAGCGCATGCCAAAGCTTTTTCCCTGTCGGTGTTCAGCATAGTCTTAAGCGATATGTTCTCTCCGAAAAGAAAAGCAAAGATCTCTATGTCCTGAAATACCGGTGCAAACGCTCTGTAGTACTCTTCTCTCTTAAATTTCTTAATGTCTGTCCCATTAAGCGTGATGTAGCCTTCCGTGGGATCGTAAAGCCTCAAAAGAAGCTTTATCATCGTGGTTTTTCCCGCTCCGTTAAGCCCCACGACCGCCAGTTTTTCGCCCGCCTTTATCTTAAGGTTAAGGTTCTTCAGGGCATATTTTTCGGCTTTCAGATAACGATATGAAACATTTACGAATTCAATTTCAAAGGAATCTGTGTCCGGAAGGCATATGCCTGCTTGACCGTCGTCTTCGATATCCAACTCCATAAAGGATCTGAAGTCATCCACGAAAAGCGAGTTCTTCTTGAGATTTCCGAAGTTCTGAAGCATGTTGGTGAAGGCAGCCGAAAAAGTAACGGCAAAGGTCATAAACATTGAAAAATCACCGATGCTCAGGTTATCGCGGAACACCGCGTGATAGAGCGCTCCGTATATGCACGCCTGAATGATGACGTAGGCGATCCTCGTGAAAAAGACGTATCTGAACCACATTTCCTCGTGGTGATCGATCCTCTCCGCCCTTACGTCGTAGATCTTCTGCTGTCTGGCCGCCAAAAAGTCGCTGAGAGAGAAAAGCCTGATGTCCTTTGCGAAGTCAAAGTCCTGAGTCACCCTCTCCATGTAGTGAGTCTTGCGCCACACGGGCGAAAGGCGGTCCCAGACTTCTTCCTTGTCCTTTTTGACAACCTTCCTGTAATAAAGGAATTGCACGACTCCCAGCAGGATCAGTGCGATAATGAGGCGCCAATCAAGTACCGTAACGGCAATAAAAGTCACGATAACAGTGAAGATGTTTGTTGCAATGTAGCCCAGGAATTTGATCATACCTTCGACGCTGTCGTAATTACCGCCCGTGGCCTGATTCGCCCTTTCAGCAATGTCCAGCACGTCCGGCTTTTCAAGCATCTCATATTTGAGGCTCAGCACCCTCGTGATCCTCTCGGTTATCATCCGCATTCTGATGAAGATGTGCCTGTACCAGCTCTTTGAATACGAGATCGTGTTTCCAATGCTGAAAAAGATCAGGATTGCGGCAAGAATGCCCATCGTCTTTATGAGCAGTCTCACGGCCTCTTCCTTATCATACCCGCCTGTGATTATATCAATGGCATATTTGGTTACGAAGCCAAATGAGATCGAGTTTACCGAAGCACACACGATCCCCAGAACCATCAGATAGATAGTGCTCGGCTCGTACTGAGCCATTTTCCGAAGCATATACCTTACATTGCTCCAAATTCCGAATTCCTTGTGCAAGGGATTATCCTTGCGTTCTTTAAAGTCTGACATTTTTAGTCTCCCCTTATTTTGACACCCTAACCCCGTCCCCGAGGCTCACTTTTTGACACCTTGGGGACGGGGTTAGGGTATCATTTCCATAACACTGAATCATTAATATCCGATATTTTTGCAACCCCTGTGTTACTCATAATGAAACGCAATTCATTGTTCACATGGGTTATAAATTTTTCAACTCCCGTGATTCCCTCTTTTTCCAGTCCGGGCATCATCGATCTTCCGACCGCTGCCGCATCCGCTCCAAGGGCAATCGCCTTGTAGACGTCAGCTCCGCTCTCAATGCCGCAATCCACAATGATCCTAACATCCTTATCTTTCAGGGCTTCCTTTATCTTCGGCAGGATCATCATTGGCGGAACCGCATAGTTCATTCTGCCGTGATGGTGGCTCACAATGATCGCCTTGGCACCGATCTCCGCACAGATCAGGGCATCTCTCACACTGAGCACGCCCTTTACGATGAAGGGCAGCTTCGTGAGTTTTACATATCCCGCAAGCATATCCGCCGTCTGCACCGCCATTTCTTCACCGACGCAGACATCTGTTCCGTTTTCGCCGAAGATATGATCTATGTCCATTCCCACGCCTAAAGCGCCGACACTTTCCGCAAAGCACATCTGATCGCGGACTTTGCCGTTGTCCGCATAGGGCTTAACTATGCGCACCGTCTTTGCTCCCGTATCCGCGATCTTCTTAAACATATCATTTTCCATCATACCGCAGAAATTCATGATATTCAGGTTTTTGGCGGCGATGGAATACTCTACCAGCCCGTTCTGCTCGCGCCCGTTGTAGTTCTTAAGGTGCGAGAACGCAGGCGTCATCACGGGGCTGCTGAAGGTTTCGCCGAGGAACTCCGTCCTTGTGTCCGCCACCGCAGAGCCTATGATCCGCTCCTCTATCAATATGGAATCCATATATTTCCGATTGATGACATTTGAATCGTAAAGTCTACTGTACTCCATTCAGAACCTCCTTCAGTACTCCAAGGTACTTCAAGTACTCTTCGTCTGTGTTCAGGTGTTCCAGAATGACAGGCATATCAGGATCCAACCCGCTCATTTTTGCAGCATAGTATCTTAACGGGAATTCGCCGTCTCCGGGGCCGCATTCCGCCAGACGGAAAGTGAACTCCTCGCAGAGATGGACGTCCTTTATGTGGCAGCTTCTTATCCTGTTTCCCAGAGTTTCCGCGATCTCGTCGATGAACTCCTCGGTATTAAAGTATCTTTCCGCGGAATTGATCATGTTTATAGCATCCATATGCACCGCAAACCTGTCTCTGTCAACCATTTCCAGAAGTTTCAGATACTCCTTCGGGCTTGTGGGTATCATCCAGGGCATGGGTTCAAGCGTAAAGTAGGTCCTTTTTACGTCGGCTGCGTCTATGATCTCTCTCACCATCCGAACCGTCTCTTTCCACGCTTCCTCCGTGAAATTTGCCTTATAATGGCCGTCCCATCTGGGGCCGAAAGCCCCCGCAACGTTTACGGCGCAACGGGCTTCCAGAAAATCCGCGAGCCGGAGCTGGCCTATGCAAAAATCCATATTCTTTTTTCTTTCGTCCGGATCCGTAGCCAGCGCATTGCGCCAGATTCCCACCTCTGCGATCAGCAGATCGTGATTTTTTGCCGCGTCTCTGTACGCAATGATCTTCTCCTCGGGCGCTTTGCAGCTCAGCGGAAAATTCACGCATCTGCAGCCAAGCTTAACCTGGTTTTCCGCCCATTCTTCCGGTGTTTCATGTTTTAAAGGTGATGATGTTCCCAGTCTCATTTATTTCTCCTTTTGACACCATAACCCCGTCCCCGAGGTTCATTTTTACATGGCTCACAGGCATATTTTATCTCGGCCGTGTGCAGCTCTATCTCGCATTCGCTATGGTACGGAGCCGCGTCAGACCAGATATAACCTTTGTACAGCACCCGTTCGTAAGAGTTAAATGTCGTAACAAATTCGAATTCAAACTCGCCGCGGTTCAACGCCCGGAAGAACCGTTCGCTCCAATCCTCCCGTACCACGTTGCCGTCCTTTTCCACGTAAACATAGACCGTGGGCTTTTCCATGTCGGTATCCGCGAGTCTGCAGGTCATCTTTGCCTTACCTGTACGCTTTGGCTCTTTACCGTTCAGCACAAAAAAGCCGTCGGGGAAATCAAAGCTTACCACGCCGTCTTTTATTTCCGCATGATCAGTCCTGCAGTCATGAAGTCCGACTTTCAGTTCGGTAAACTCATCGAAGCGCTCCACAAGTTTACGCCACACAGGCCGTATCGGAGGCGATATTTCATCTTCTGTGATCTCGTCTATGTTGAAAAACCTGAGTTCCTCAACCTCGCCGTCAGTCATTCGGGGCTCACCTCGCCAATCCCTGCATATAAATGCTATCTCAATGTTCGAGACCTCGTCGCCGTTGGGATAAACGTAATGAACCTCCGCCCCCGAATTCACATAGAAAAACTCCATATTCAGAGCCTCGATCCCCATTTCCTCCAACAGTTCTCTTTTGGCACAATCCTCTATCTTCTCGTCGATCTCCACAGATCCGCCGGAATAGCCCCACATGTGGTTATCCGCCCTTTTACCGAGTAGAACCCTGTTTTGATCATCCAGGATTATTATGCTTGCCGCACATTGGATCACCGTTCTGTGACCCACAAACTTTCTGATATACTCAATGTATCCGCTCATGTATCTGCCTGTTATTCCTCCCTGTACTTCAGATCTATTACCATGAATCACTCATTTTGCCACGATCATTCTATATCAAGTTCCTCGCCGGGTTCCAAAATGATCCTTCCGTTTGCATTAAAGCTTTCGGCCACTTTCCGGTCGAAACCGTTCCCCTTGTTGGCAGGGATCATGTGATAAGGTATGCTGTGCTTCGCACCGATCAATTCCGCACATTCACTTGCTTCCTTAGTGTCCATGTTGTACACTCCGTCGCAGCAGAGAAAAGCATAATCCAGCTCTCTTTCCGCCATATGATCCATATCCTTCGTTTTCGAAGTGTCTCCCGAAAGATACAGCGTTGCGCCATTTGAGAAGGTCAAAATGAATCCCACGCAGTCCTTCACATTGTGGTTTCTGTTGTAGCCTGCTTCAACCGTCTCAACTTTCACATATCCCAAGTCAAAGCTCTGATGTGTGCCGTCCTTAAGCGCTTCCTTGTATGTAATGGTTTCACACTCGGGATTCTTTGTCTTTATCAATTGAGTCTGAGTGTGATCGGAATGTCCGTGGGTGATCAGTATCAGATCCGCGGGCACGTCATAGCCCTCTCCCATAAATGGATCGACGTAGATCGTCTTTCCTTCCGCTGTGGTGATCCTGATGCTTGCATGTCCCTGATACAAAAGCTTTGCTGCCATAATCTCCTCCTTTTCTTCCGGAACCGGCGTCGGTGTGTTCGTCGGCGCAGATGTCGCCGTCGGTGTAAATGTCGCAATCGGTGAAGGTGTATTCGTTGCCGTCGGAGTGGGTGCTTCTGTCGTCATAGGCGTCGCCGCAGCAGTTGGCGTAAGCGTACCCGCAGCCGCAGATGTAGCTGCAGCCTCTGTCTCCGTTTTCTCTTTTCCGCATGCCGTCATGAAGATCGTCATACAGGCATATATCATCATGACCCTTTTTGCTTTTTTCAGCCTCATGCTTCCTCCCTTAACCCATTCCGAAGATGCCCTTTTTGCTTACTATAACATACCAATTATCACTTCCAAAAACAACCCCAAATCAATCCTTCATTTCTTTATCTCAGTCCGTCTTTCGTCAAAGTGTAGGTCTTTGTACACACCTCCTCAATAAACTTCCTGTCGTGGGAAATGCTGATGATCGCCCCCGGAAACTCTGAAAGAATTTTTCTGATCACCGGTCCCGAAAGAGGTGAAAAGTTTCTTGTGGGCTCGTCGAGGATCAGTACATTAGCATCGGACAAGCTCATTTTTAGGAGCAGAACCTTGGCTTTCTGCCCGCCGGAAAGCTCTCCTATCGCATGATCCATCTCATCCGCCGTGTATTTTAAAGCGCCGAGATAGGTCCTTATCTTCGTCCTTTCCGCCTTTTCCCCCGTTTTATCAAGAAAATCAACCGTTGAAAGCGCGGGATCCAGCAGGTCTTCGTAATTTTGCGGCATATACTGCGCCCGTATGTCTGTCCTCGCCAAAAGCTCATCCGCGATCTTCTTAAGAAGCGTTGTCTTCCCCGCTCCGTTTGCCCCTATCAGGCATATCTTTTCACTGCCCCTCACCCTTAAGAAAATGTCCTTTGCCAGCACCCGCGATCCGTCCGGAGTTTTAAGCTCGTCCAAAGAGAATTCCAAAACAGTCTTTCCCGCAGGCATTTCCGCATTCTTGCCTCCCAGCCTGAAGAATATCGCTTCTTCCTGTTCAGGCATCTCGGTCATGTTCTCATCCGCTTTTTCGAAGCGTTTACTCATGGATTTTACTGTATGCATTTTGTCCTTAAGATTACGCGCCGCCTGCATCGGATCGGCAAGATCAGCTCTGTTAGCGTGATTGACAGTCTTTTGCGATCGCTCCACCTTTTGCAGGAGCTTCCTGTATTTCTCGTCTCTGAGCCTTTTCTCCCTTTTGTCATTAAGTGCCTTCTGCTCCTGCTTCTCAAAGGCATCCGCCCTTCTGTTCAGGTAGTTTTTGTAACTGTCCCTTACCACCGAGTACCTGCTCTTGGTCTTTCTTTCTATCTGCTCGATGTGGATCACCATGTTCGCTGTATTTTCGATAAGGGTCTCATCATGGGAAATAAAGAGTACGATATGGGACCATTCATTGATCAGTTTTTCCAGCAGTTCCAATGTGGCTATATCAATGTCATTTGAAGGCTCATCAAGAAGAAGCACCGTGGGCCTGTCCAGGAGTATCCGCATCAGCTGTGCCTTTACTTTCTCCCCTCCCGATAAACTCTCCATGATCTGATCGCTGTAAAAGAAATCGGATTTGAGTCCGAAATCGGATGCCAAGTCTGCCAGTTCCCCCGGCGCTGCGTCATGAAAGAACGCTCCTTCACAAAAATACTCGTAAACTGATTTTTCCCTGTCGCTCTCCGGCAGTTCCTGGGTGAGATAGCCCATGATCTCATTATTCAGGATCCTTTCTCCCGTGCATTCCGTATAGGTCTCCGCCATTTCAGGGTCGAAGATCCACTTCATCAGCGTGCTTTTCCCATTTCCCTCTTCTCCGATGATCACTGCTTTATCCCCGTCGTTAAGCGTCATATTAAGATTTTCGATGATCACACGCAGATCCTTCCTGTGAGTGATCGTAAGATTCTTTATCTGGAACATATATGCCCTGCCTTTCGTCCCATTGAGCGATCATGTTTTTGCCGCAGTTGCCTGCAACAGCATGACGTTCAAACAAAATGAGCCTGAATGCATACGCAAACAGACTCACACAATGATCCTATATTTAACGACGGAGCTCACACGGGCGCCGAACGCAATCGTTTCTGACCATAGGAAGAAATGCATGATGTCGGTTTAAGCGTACACAAATGAACTGCCGTCGGCAGCTGACTCATTACCATGTGTTCACCTAAACATGATCATCTGATTATCATTCCTTCACCTATGCGCAAAGCGCTCCTTTCATATGTTATGATGATATTAGCACATTACAACGCTGAACGCAACACAAAAAGAACCGTCTTGAAATCATGCCCTGTCCTCAAAGGTTCACAAATGCGAATATTTGTATTAAAATAAGAGCGGAGGTGTTTTTATGGGAATCTTAGCAGGATTTATGGTACCCCACCCGCCCATGATAGTGCCCGAGGTGGGGCGCGGCAGTGAGGAACAGATCATTGAGACAACGAAGGCATATGAAAAGGTGGCTCGTGAGATAGCGGAGCTTGCTCCGGACACCATCATCATCACCAGCCCCCACACTGTCATGTACGGAGATTATTTTCACATTTCGCCCGGTATGAAAGCTGCGGGAAACTTTGGGGATTTTCGCGCACCGAGCGTTTCTTTTGACGAAACCTACGACACGGAGCTGGTGCAGAAGATCACAAGCATAGCAGACGCTCACCACTTCCCCGCCGGGACTCTCGGCGAGCGCGACAAGCGCCTGGATCACGGGACGATGGTGCCTCTCTACTTCATCCGAAAGCACCTGAAAACCGCCAAGATCGTTCGCATCGGGCTTTCCGGTCTTTCCCTCCCGGATCATTATCAATTAGGCATATACATTCAAAACGCCGTCAACTCTCTTGGCCGTAAAGCTGTCTTTGTGGCAAGCGGAGATCTTTCGCACAAACTGCAGTCATACGGTCCCTACGGCTTTGCTCCCGAAGGTCCGATTTACGATGAGCGCATCATGGATGTTGCAAAACGAGCCGCTTTCGGTGAAATGTTCGATTTCGATCCGACCTTTTGCCAAAAAGCTGCCGAATGCGGTCACAAATCCTTTGTTATAATGGCAGGCGCATTTGATGGCATTAAGGTTTCATCGGAAGTCTACTCCCACCAGGATGTTACGGGTGTGGGCTACGGTATAGCTTCTTTTTATCCCATAAAAGGAAACGGAAATGAGCCTGACGAAGACAGAAGATTTTTAAAAATACTGGCAGAAAAAATAGATAAAGAAAAGGCTGTCGCGGATCCATATGCCCGGCTTGCCATGTTTTGCGTTGAAAATTACGTAAAGTTCAGGAGAAAAGTGAACATACCCAAGGATCTTCCGGATCAGCTGCGTGAGGCGCTTCCCGCAGAAATCTTTAAAAGACGGGCCGGTGCTTTTGTTTCGATACATAAATGCGGAGATCTGCGTGGCTGCATCGGAACGATCCTGCCCACAACCAACTGCATAGCTCAAGAGATCGCAAACAATGCGGTCAGTGCGTCTTCAAGGGATCCGCGCTTCGAAGCGATCACAGAAAATGAGCTTAAGTTTCTTGATGTAAGCGTGGACATTTTGGGAGAGCCTGAGCCCATAGAGAGCCTTGAAGAACTGGATGTGAAAAGATACGGCGTGATCGTTACCTGCGGTATGAAGCGGGGGCTTCTGCTTCCGGATCTTGAGGGCGTGGATGATGCAGAAACACAGGTCTCGATCGCCATGAAAAAAGGCGGTATCACACCCAACGATAACTATTCATTGGAAAGATTTGAAGTTGTAAGACACAAATAGGAGAAAAAATGCCCCGTTGCGAAGTGTGTTTCAGACATTGTGAAATAAAAGAAGGAAATTTGGGATTTTGCCTTGCAAGAACGGCAAAAGGCGGAAAGGTTACGGCTGCAAACTACGGCCGGCTCACGGGGATCGCTTTGGATCCGATTGAGAAAAAGCCTCTTGCCCGCTTCTGTCCCGGAAGCAGGATCTTGTCGGTGGGCAGCTACGGCTGTAACTTGCGCTGTCCTTTCTGCCAGAATTCCGAAATCTCATGGGCGCCAAACGTTAAAGGTTTTACAGACTCCATGGCAGAAAATGTGCGCTTTGTGGCGCCTTCGGAATTGGTCTCCATCGCCGAAAGATACGTTGAAGCCGGAAACATCGGCGTTGCTTTCACTTACAACGAACCCCTGGTAGGGTACGAATACATCCGTGACACAGCGAAGCTTGTTCACGAAAAAGGTCTGAAAAATGTCCTTGTTTCAAACGGAACTGCAACTCTTCCCGTACTTGAAGAAATACTTCCCTTTATAGATGCCATGAACATAGACCTGAAAGGCTTTACGGAGCACTATTACAAGGACGTTTTGGGCGGTGATCTTGAAACAGTCAAAAGCTTCATAGAAAGAGCGGTAAAAGACTGCCATTTGGAGCTCACCACCCTTATTGTCCCCGGTGAAAATGACAGTGAAGATGAAATGCGTGAACTGTCCTCCTGGGTATCTTCCTTAAAAGACAAAAAAGGAAACACGATCGGAACCCAAGTTCCTCTTCATGTTTCCAGATTTTTTCCGAGATTTAATATGCTTGACCGCCCCGCAACGGATGCGAAAACAGTCTATCGATTGGCCGAGGTTGCGCTGAAAAAGCTAAACTACGTTTATACGGGTAATTGCTGAGAAGTGGAGCATCCCGGCACAGTCGGAATTGTCATAAATACTTAGTGGTATCCACCACTGTAAAATCGCGGCTGTCATTGAACATTTCTTCCAGCAAGCCTTTATGTGCAGCTCCGATCAAAACTATGCCTCTGTCATTCTCTTCCATGTTTGCCGCAATGTTTGCAAAAATGTTGAGGTTACGCTGATACCACCAGATCAGCCATCCCATTCCGAAATAATCTTTGACTCCGAGACGAGCCAGATTTACGTAAAATGCTTTGCTTTTAGAGATTTCCCTCTCTGAATTAACCAGACGCAGGTTTTCAATAAGTCCTTTATTGAGATCGATATTCGCAGCCTCAGAAGAATCCACAAGTGCTTTCAGATCAGGCTCATTTTCCAGGGCCTCCATAACATCTCCACAGCTCCTGACAGCAGCTCCCTGCTCCATCCAGTCCACCGCCAAAACCTTTGCGTTACAAGTTTTTGCAACAGGAAAGGCGATCTTAAAGATCTCATTCCTTGAAGTTTTCCTGTCACTTTTATACTTCTCAAATGCTTTTTCAAGCTGAGGCTGACGTTCCCTCTCCATTTCAACAAATAATTTATTAGGCTTAAACTCTGCGAGTTTCTCGTTCAACAACTTAAATTCCGCGTCCATTCCGTCCAGCAATTCCTTGTTTTGGACATTCACCACGTCCGCATTGCTTTCCATGTGGAAAGTCCCCAGAACCATGATCTCCTTCATCATCTTTCCCCTTTTCTCAAACCTGCTATAAGTCCCCTTACCGTATCCTCGATGGTGGCGTTTTCTTCAGGGATCGTTAAATCCGCAAACTCTTCATAGAGCTTTACTCTTTCATCATACATTTGCTCCACAGTCTCACCGTTTCGGAGCACCACACCGCGCTCTTTGACTTCCTTCAGGCGCTTGAAGAGCTCCTCTTTTTCGACCTTAAGATAAGCAACCTTTGAAGATCTTTTAAGATACTCCATCGCTTCTTTACTGTAAACCGCACTGCCACCGGTAGCAATAACCGTGTTTTTTACATCGAGGCTTAGTAGTGCCTGTTTCTCACACTCCATAAAGCCATCGATCCCACGATCTTCAATGATCTCACAGAGCCGCGCCCCTTCCCTTTGCTGGATCACAATGTCCGTATCCACAAAATCCATACCCAGGATCTTGGCTGCGATAACTCCCACCGTGCTTTTGCCCGATGTGGGCATTCCTATTAAAACAACATTACTCTTTTCCATTTCTTCAAGCCCTGCCATTATCTGTCACTTACGAAATCCTCTCTCATGGGATTAAAGATATCCAGCAGAACACCTTCCTCAAGGCACACACACCCATGCTCAACACTGTCAGTCTTAAGCATTGTGTCCCCCGCAGACACGATCTTCTTCACCCCGTCTATCTCAAACTCAAATTTACCGCTCACAACGTAAGTGATCTGCGTGTGGGGATGATGATGAAGCGCCCCGACAGCCCCTTGCTTAAATGTATTTTCAACGCACATGAGGTCCTTACTGTAAGCAAGAACCCTTCTCACCACACCGTTTCCCTGATCCTCCGGTTTCACATCGTCATGAAACACCCATCTCTCGTTTATCATCTCTTTCGTCCTTTCTTAAAACAGATCCAGCATGCTGTCCAGGTAGATCTCTTCCCTGACCTTAAGCTGCCACTCCGGCTTAGTCATGTAATACAGCAAAAATTCCAACACCACCGCGCTTCCCAGGCTCCGCCCCTCTATCTTGAATTGGGAAAAGCCCATAGGGGCATATGTTTTCTCTATGTCTCCGATCCCGATAAATCCCGGATTTTTCATGGCCTCCGAAAAGCGATAGCCCTTGTTTCCTTCGGGAGCTCTGCAAACATGTTCTGAGCACTCTTCTCCCAAGCTCTTCCTGCTCACATTTTCGTAGCAGGCTTTTCTGTCTTTGCATCCGAACCAACAGCATTCATTGCAGAGAAATTCCGTCTTGTCCTTTTCTTCCCGCGTCAATGATTCAAGCTTACGAAGCTCCTTATTCAGCCTGAAGTCCGGAACCGCGAAACTGAAATCCGGCCGGTCCAGCTCTTTCTTAAACTCCTCAAAATCCGTGATCACTTTGGTGGTGGAAGAAACAAAGTAGAACGCGGGATAACGCTCCTTTATATGCCTCATCAAAAGATCCGAGCATATGATCACTCCGTTCTCCACACTCCCGTTGTGTTCAAAAAGCCTGCACAAGGCATTGCATTTCTTATCGGAAAGATGCTCTTCTCTGAGAAGGGAGTTACTGAAGGTGAGACGGGCCGAGATTGCATATGCCCGCATGAGCGCCGCCACGTTTTCGGCTCTTTCGCTGCCGTATCCCACTCTTCCTCCGCCCCAGAGGCAGTCTGCCGGAGCACCGTACACGGATCCGATCTCGCAGTCGTCATAAAAGTACTCTCTGTGTTCACGGTAGAGTTTCAGGAAAACTTTATACAGTTCGTAAAATTCAAACAAACCCGGAAGGTGATAAAAGATCTTCATTTTGCGCCTTTACTTTTCTATAAACCCATAACATTTTATCATAAACCGCGCTCAAATCAAGGGGACTGTTCCCCATCTTTGCTGTTTACAAAATCGAAAAAGGAAGCTACAATATTGTGCTGATCATAAGATTTGGAGAAAACACATGAGTATTTCCATCATATTACAACAAATGGGCGTTATCTGCCTGCTGGTTGCCATTGGCATCATCCTTGAAAAGAGAGGCGTCATCGACACTCTGAGTTCCAAAAAGCTGTCCGCCATCGTGGTGGACGTTTGTAATCCTGCCCTGATCCTGGCATCCATCCTCGGCGGAAACATAACCGCAGGCCACAAAGACCTGATCTATGCCGCTGTTTTGGGCATAGCTTTTTATGCTCTTCTGGTGATCCTGGGGTATCTGATCCCCCGGCTTCTCCGTGTGGCACCCGACAAAAGAAAGTTCTACAATCTCATGTGCGTTTACACAAACACCGGCTTTCTCGGGATCCCCGTCGCAAAAGCCATTCTCCCGCCCAACGCCATCATTTACGTTATTGTTATCAACATTTTTTACAGTCTTCTGTTTTACACTCACGGCCTCGCAACGCTTGGCCCCGGCCCAAATGAAGAGAAGCACGGAGTCAGTCCCTTCCGCCGTCTTTTGAATCCCGGAACCGTAATGGCTGTGATCAGCCTCATTGTCTTCCGGTTCGGGATCGAGCTACCTCCCATTCTGGCAAACACCGCAGAATACGTGGGAAATGCCACGGTTTTTCTTTCCATGGCGCTTTTGGGTGCATCCATTGCAAGATCCAACCTCCTTGCATCCCTTAAAGATCTTCGGATCTGGATCTTCATCACCCTTCGCCTTGTCCTTCTTCCCATAGTGATCGTGCTCATTTTGCACTCAGTCTCCTTCGACAAGACTGCCACCCTCGCAATGTGCCTCATGGCTGCGGTTCCCGTCGGAAACCTGCCCATGATAACGGCAGAAAAAAAGGGGATGGACACGTCCATCCTCTCTTCAGCTATCGCAGTAACCACTGCGGTTTCAATTGTAACCATCACACTGCTGATCGCAGTCGCAACAGCAGTGCTGTAACACTACTTCAGATAAATACATAGAACACGCTCTTTTCCCCAATCTCGGTGCCAGTACAGTTTGAGATCTCCATGTTCATTATATTTGTTATAACTTAAAATCCCTTTCTCATCAATGCTTTCTGAATATCGGAGGACATTGTTATCGTCATATTCATACTCGTATTTATACCATCGGGAAGTTCCATCAGAATAAACAAATAACCTGTAGTAAACATCACCATGATCATTGTAAAGCGCGTAATCTCCGTCACTATTGTCTTTACGTATTTTAACGCCCTTTTCGTTGTAAGTGTATCTTTCCCACCATTCCGGTTCGCTGCCATCTGTGCGTTTTCTAAGGACGAGATTCCCGTTTTCGTCATACTCATAGGTATATATATGTCCGTCTGAATATTCTGTTCGAATCTCCTTATCGTTTGCATTATAGGTGTATTTAGTCCATCTCTTTTCGTCTTTCAGGCTATTGCTGCTTTCTGTATATATGCAGTTTCCATTCTTATCATACTCGTATCTGCCGTTTGAAGTCGCATCCTCATACTCTGTCACATAGGACAACACCCGTCCTTGATCGTCTCTCTCATAAACAGTTTTCTTATAGCCGTCTGCACCTTTTCTCGTTTCTGTGATAACATTTCCATGATCATCATATTCGTATGTCAAAACGGTTGTCCCATTGTCATCTTTTTCGATCTTCTTGATTATTTCCCCTGCTTCATTGTATTTCGCGCGGAAGGTTCCATATTTACTTCTATAGTAGATCTCATTTTCGTTTTTGTCATAAACCGTTATTAACAGCCTTCCGCTTAAAATCCTCCAATTGCAAATCCTCTCCGCACCTATTACGATGCAGAACAATGCTGCGATTGCAATTAAAGTAACAGCGGTCTTCTTTGCAGTCTTCACTTTCTCTGTTTCAAGATCTCTTATCGGCAGTTGTCTGTACCTTGTCGATCGTACCAGATCACATCCGCATTCTTTCTTATAGGAACGCTTACCTCTTTCACATACAAGATTCACAAACAACGCACTTAATACGATCAAAAGGCTTGCCAAGCAGGCATATGCCTTCTCCATTGTTACACAGCGATCGCGTATGCTCTCGTCTATCATATAATATGTGTAGGTCTCATAGGCATATCTCTCCGGCAACTCTCCGCTGCCGTCTAATTCTTCTAAGTCCCTACCGTTAAGGTACCTGTAAACATTGGAAGGTCCAAAACCTCCCATAGGAAAAGTGACTCTTCCTTCAACAGCGTCCTGCATGATGATGTCATAAACATATGAGGGCATGAAACAAAGCAGTTTTTTACCGTCTTCCATTGTAACAATGAAAAGATCCGTTGTCTGTCCGTACTTTTCCATCCATTTCATATTGTCAAAAATACGAAAGATGTAACGTATCGGAAAGTTCCGGGATCTTATACTAATTCCTGTGGCTTTAATGTTCTCCTTAGGTACATTGATCAGCTTATTCTTACTGCTGTGAGCCTCACCGAGAAGTTCTTCCATTGTGGATACATAACCAAAACCATCTATATCTTTAACCCAGTAATCATCATAGCCTTTCAGAGGCTCATCGCTTTTGGCGATCTTTTCCAGGTAATGATCTGCTGCAGTTTTTCTTTCAGCTTTAATGAGTGATATCTTAAGAACGACCATGATTGCTGCGCAAAGCAGTAATGACAGGCCGATCAATAAAACCGGTCTTGCTACTGTTTTACGGATCATTTTGGGATCCGAAGCATCTTCACGATACTTATCGGCAAAGATTGCAAGAAGTACGATGAACATCATCATTCCGGCCGTTCCGATGCAAATGCAGGTGAAAATGAGCGCCTTGGGCCAATTAAGCAGGTTGAGCATAACATCCGCCGCAAACACACAAGCATTACATATCGGTAAAAAAACACTGCCGGCAATGAACCATCGCGAAAGAGCGGTGCTCTTTCTGTCCGCATATTCCGCAAAGCCCATGCAGACCATGTAAGTGATCGGAATGATCAGCAGAACAGTCAGGCATTCTCCCACTATACGGACTATCCCAAAAAAGGCTTCCGCTTTAACACTCACTCTGTTCAGCAGTACCGACATCACAATATAGCCGGCAAGTGCCACGCCTTGTAAATCCACAACTTTATTAAAGCAACTGTATCTGAACTTGTGCCTGTCAACCTCTTCATCATTCCTCTCGGGGTCATAAGTTACATCCCGATCGCCCGTGGCAAGAACCCTGATGGCCCACAGTCCCATTGTAAGCACAATTGTCTTGCAAATGCTGATCATTACTCCGCCGTCCATCTTCAGGTGCTTAAGAACTTCGCCCCCGACGCTTCCGAGGATCAGGATCACCATCGCCCACAAAAACAACTTGGCACCGATCACAAAATGATCCGCGCCCAAACAACCGGTTACACGTTTTTCATTTTTTTCCATAACTACCCTACGGCTCACATTTTTTTCCACTCCCCCCTTGGGCTGGAAAATGCTCCGTTTTTCCTTTCGATATACAGTATATCGTGGATTTCCGAATAAAGCAAGAGCCGGGCCCATAAAACAGGCTCGGCTCTTGACACTTTGGGGACGGGGTTAGGGTGTCATTACTGTTCACCCCCCGTCCTTTCTCATCGGACTTTTCTTCATATCGAAGGACATTATTATCGTCATATTCATATTTATACCATGTAGAGGATCCATCGGAAAATTTTCTCCACGCCCATTCCGATGACGATTAAAGCTACGATTGCAATTAAAGTAACAGCTGTCTTCTTTGCAGTCTTCACTTTCCCCTTTTCAAGATTTCTTATCGGCGGTTCACTGTACCATGTCGATCGTATCAGGTCACAACCGTATTCTTTCTTATAGGAGCGCTCACTTCTTCCACATACAAGTTTCACAAACAGCGCACTTAATACGATCATAAAGCTTGCCACGCAAGCATATGCCCCCTCCATAGTTCTATAGCGATCGCGTATGTTCTCATCTATCATATAATATTCGTAAGCCTCATAGACATATGTCTCCGGCGTCTCTCCGCTACCCTTTAATTCTTCTGTTACGCCCGGTATCATGTCATAGTCCCGGACTTG
>JAEEGI010009738.1_pt1 | contig 20986 bp, 16 predicted proteins | sample 8958751 | NCBI WGS metagenome assembly JAEEGI01 (sample SAMN16246545, study PRJNA631951) | gut metagenome | biome: gut microbiome; feature: rumen; material: KS-attached | host: Bos | place: Iran: Karaj | collected 2018-10 | reverse complement strand
CTGATAGAGCTGGGACAATCCGAAGCGGTCCGCATCATAGATGATCAGTGTATTTACGTTGGGTATGTCCATTCCGGTCTCGATGATGGTGGTGCTGACAAGAATGTCGATATCGCCGTTAACGAAATCGTACATGACATCCTCAAGCTCCTTCTCCTTCATCTGACCGTGTGCATATTCGATGCGCGCATTAGGAAGTGCCTGACGCAGCATCTCCGTATGCTCGGGGATGGTCCTTACATTGTTGTACAGATAATAGACCTGCCCTCCGCGGGCAAGTTCCCTGCTCATCGCTTCCCTTACGATCTCATCATTGTATTCGCATACGAAGGTCTGTATGGGCTGTCTGTCCGTGGGTGGCTCTTCGAGAAGGCTCATATCCCTGATCCCGGCAAGACTCATCTCGAGAGTTCTGGGAATGGGAGTTGCGGACAGCGTAAGTACATCGACATTCTCACGTAGTTTCTTTATCTTCTCTTTATGTGTTACTCCGAAGCGCTGTTCCTCATCGATTATCAGAAGTCCCAGATCCTTGAATCCGACATCGTCCGACAAAAGCCTGTGAGTTCCGATGACGATATCAACGAGTCCCTTGCGAAGCTCGTCGATCGTCTTCTTTATTTCCCTGGTCGTCCTGAATCTGGACAAAAGACCGATTGATACAGGGAAGTCCTTCATCCTCTGTGTAAATGTCGCAAAGTGCTGCTGTGCAAGAATGGTCGTCGGAACAAGGCATGCAACCTGCTTGCCTTCCTGTACCGCCTTGAACGCCGCACGTATCGCTATCTCAGTCTTGCCGAATCCGACATCGCCGCAGATGAGTCTGTCCATTACCTTGCCGCTTTCCATATCGGCCTTGGTATCCCTTATCGCGGAAAGCTGGTCCTCGGTCTCTTCAAACGGGAATGTCTCTTCGAATTCTCTCTGCCATACGGTATCGGGGCCGTAAGTAAATCCGGGAACCGACTGTCTCTTCGCATAGAGTTCGACAAGATCTCTTGCGATGCCTTCGGCCGATGCTCTGGCTTTCGACTTGGTTCTCTCCCACTCCTTGGATCCGAGCCTGCTTATCTTCGGCTTCTTATCGATATCCGCCGAAGCATACTTCTGGACCATATCCAGTTCCGTTGCAAGAACGTAGAGCACACCTCCGCCGGCATATTCGAGCTTGATGTAATCCTTGACCGAATCACCCGATGCGATCTTTTCGATGCTCTTGTAAACACCGAGTCCGTATGTCTCATGTACGACATAATCACCGGGATGCAGATCTTCGAGAACGGAGATCCTGGTTCCGGTAAAGGTAGATGCTTTTTTCTTTTTCTTCTTTTTGATGCGCCCGCCGAAGATATCATTCTCTGCGATGACGACGAGCTTGAGCATCGGATATTCGAATCCTCTTTCGATATATCCGTGCATTATCGTCACGGTTCCGTCTTCAAGCGGTGCATCGAGGTCTTCCCTGTACGAGCATGCGATGCCGTCCTTTTCCAGCTCGCTCTGCATACGCGCAGCTCTCGTCCTCGACTGTGAGAAGATGACCGTCTTATATCCTCTTTTCTTAAAAGAAAGAAGATCCTTTTCAAGAAGCTCGGAATTTCCGTTATATGACTGGACATTCCTTCCTCCGATGTCATATCTGTACTTAGGTGAAAAATCATCCCTTGCGGAATCGAATACTGACAGTCCGATAAAGCCCGCGCTTTCCATGCCGGCGATTATGGAATCCGCGCTGCAGAGAACATCAGCCTGCTTCGGAAGTGCGTATCCTTTTTCGAGGCGGAGCGTCTGGCTTTCCCTGAACTCCGCTTCCACGGCCCTTCCCTGTCCGATGCATCTTACGGGCTCGTCGGCAAAGTATCTTACACCTGTGCCGAACAGGCTCTTTATCCACTCAGGAAAGGAAAGAGTCTCATCCGGATAGAAATATTCAAGATAGCTTTCGAGATTGAGTTTTCTCCCGATCTCGACAAGATCTTCCTTAAGCCTCTCGGCACTCTGAACTATCCTTGCCGCTTCTTCCGTTCTGAATGCTTTGCGGAGTTTTCCCGACTGCTTCTCGGCATCTGCGAGTATCCTCTTAAGTCCCGCATGCATTCTCTCTTCGTCGATCAGCATCTCGGATGCGGGGTATATGCTCACGCTCTTTAAAGGCGCTATGGATCTCTGGGAATACGGGTCGTATATCCTGATGGATTCGATGTCATCGCCCCAGGTCTCGATACGGTAGGGATTGTCCTCAGTAAGATCGAAGATGTCGATTATGTCTCCGCGTATCGCAAACTGTCCCGGAGTCTCGGCACCGGCGCTTCTTTCATATCCGAGGAAGGTAAGCCTTGATGCGATCTCGGCCGTATCCACGCTTCCGCCTTCCTTTAAGTTTATGACAGCATTGTCATTATTTACGGGGACCTGCTTTGTCATCAGTGCCGCAAAGGTCGTGACTATGGTAAGGGACTCCTTTTCGAGAAGCGCCCTGTAGGCACGGACACGGTCCCTGGTAAGGTCATTACTGTTTATGTCCGACTGGAAGAAGATCAGATCCTTTGCAGGGAAAAGAAAAGTATTATCATCATAGAGTCTGAACTCATCCGCGATGGCTCTGGCTCTCAGATCGTCGTATGTCAAAATGATCCGGCATCTCACATCAGGTGATATGCCGGCTATCATATGAAGCTTCTGGGAATCGCCGCAACCCGTTACGGACACTGTTCCCTCGGGAAGTCTTGTGCTTCCGCCCTTTACTATCGTTCTTAAATTGTCTATATCCGCAAGATCCTTCAGGGGATCCAGCAGTGCCAGGTTATGCTTCATCTTTCCTCGTGTTGAACTTGTTCATTGCGCTTTCGGGGCCTTCGGTCACAATGCATTCGACCGCATCCGCGGCCTTTGCAAAAGCTTCCTTCATTATCTTCGCATCCTCGGAACCGAAATGACCGAGAACGTGATCTACCATATCGTCTCCGGGGCCTCCGACACCGACCCTGACTCTTATGAAATCCTCACCGCCCATGTGTGAGATTATGTTCTTGAGTCCGTTATGACCTCCCGCGCTTCCCTTTACCCTTATCCTTATATGGCCTGTCGGGATCGCAACATCATCGGAAATGACTATGAGGTCGGATAAGCCCTCGAGCTTGTAATAATCATTCAGTGCCCTTACGGCTTCTCCCGAAAGGTTCATGAAGGTCTGTGGCTTTACGAGGATGACCTTCTCGCTTCCTATCATCGCACGTGCGGTATGCGCACGGTGCTCCGCTTTCCACATGCCGGGAGTGACTCCGAGCTTTTCCGCCAGAACGCTCATCACATCGAATCCGACATTATGGCGTGTGTGTTCATATTCCCTGCCGGGATTTCCCAGGCCAACAATCATTTTCATATTCTTTACTCCGCTTCGGTTTGAATATTCATCGTACAAAAAGCATTACGATCAATTACCTTTTATAGAACCTTACATATTTTCCGTCGATACATTCACTGTATCCGAAATCATTTTCTATATACTTCATGATCCAGTTATCGGGATCCTCCATAAGCTGTCCGTACCAGCAGTCGACAACTATCACATCCGGTTTTTTCTCGGGATACAATTCCCAATACGTAAGAAGTCTTTCATCATAGGAAGTGGGATCCACTATCGAAAAATGACATACCTTATAATCGCCGAACATATAAGGAGTCGTTCCGGGTGCCTTGACCATGTTGGTGACTATGAGAACATTTTCACCCTCTTCGATATTCGCCGCAAAATCCTCATAGTCCGAATTGTAGATGTAACAGCACATATAATCCGAAAGGATTCCGATCGCGGGGCCTTCCTTCATTATGCCGCGTATATCAGTTACCGACCTGAGCTCCCTTCCGCCCTTTATGGACCCGCCTTTGCCTATCATTGCGGTCACGACCATTCCGATGAACAGGACGGTGATCAGCTTCCTTCCTTTTTCTCCCGCAAGTACCGAGATGATACAAAGAGCCATGACGATCCCGAGCATACCGTGAGGAAGTGCATTTAAAAACTGAAGATCGCTGATGTAAAACACAGCAAGCACGGATATCACGGATCCCCAGAATCCGTACAGAAAAGGTCCGATCCGTTCCGTCTTCTCTTTATCCTTCCGATATGATGCGATCAATATACCGGCCGACAGGAATAACGTGAGAAGATGTATCTGGGGATATTCATATCCTTTTCTCAGCACGATCCAAAAGAATATCTGGATCACGCCTGCGATCAGCACCATGGAAACAACGGGCACAAATTTTCTGCAGGTCTCCTCATCAGCCGAAGATCTCTTGATGAATATCTTTGTGATCAGCATTGATGCCGCAAAGATCAGGGCAAGCATCAGAGCTGTCTGCCACAGATATGTAATGCTTCCTGAAAGCTTCCCTTCCGTTGATCCCGACAGATCGTGCGTCAGATCAAATCCCACCGAATACCGCACATTACGGATAAGATCTTCCGGAGTTATACTGCGCAGCACCACGGCAAGCCACACCAGTGCACATGCCGCATCGGTGGATACATAAACAAGAATATCCCTGATCCTGTGCTCTCGGGAACTGACACCAATGAAGACGATCGTGACAGGAAAGAGGATGATGCACGAAGGGTAACTGAGTATCTCCAGAGCCAGTGCCGCGGATGACAGTATCAGGAAAAGAATCTTTCTTTTTTCATCAGTGACGGTTTTTTCACGATAATAATATTCCATCAGTGACAGCGTCATTATCGTAAAGAACCAGAGCTGCATGTTGGAAAATTCCGGAATATCGATCAGCTTGGGCACGGAATTAAAATACAGAAGTGCCGAAAGCAGTGCGGTGGTTTTGTCGGTGTATCTTTTCACACTTCTGAAGATCCAGTATGAAAGCGCGGCCCTTATAAGCTCGGTAACGATCCTGAGCGTGATCACCACTCCGGCATAGCCGCCGGTGAGCAGGCGGAATACATACATTATCGCTATGCACATAAAAGCGGATGTCTGGTGCGGTTCCCACATCGTGCCAAAGATTGAATCGCCGCTCAGATTCCTGTAGGCCATGACGATCTGGTATTCTTCATCCATCGTGTAATCAACGAATATCAGCTTCACAGCCGCAAGAATGCTGAATATGAAAAGTACGGTCATCAGCCTGTTTATAAAATTGTTTTCTTTTGATTTTTGCATAGCCATACGCGAACAGAGCATAAGACCCTGTCCGTACATTCCGATACATTACCTATAAAGACTATAATCTAAAGCGCTTTACGTCAATATGTTTTCGGATAATCATACGGAAAAGAAAAAGGTGCGGAAGCTTCCGCACCTTTTATCCGTATTCATTACATCACAAATCTTTCACGCTGCTCCACGACTACCTTGATGCGTCCGTCCTCTCCGCGGTGGACTTCTCCGCCGTTTACGGTCGAGTGGCTCTCAACGATGCAGTTTTCGATGACGGCATTATCACCGATGTATACGTCGTTAAGGATTATGGAGTTTCTGATGACCGTGTTGTTTCCGATGTAGCTCGACTTGAAGAGCATCGAGTTTTCAACGATTCCGTTTACGATGCATCCGCTGGATACAAGAGCGTTTCTCATCTGTGCTCCGGGGTTGTACTTAGCGGGAGGAAGATCGTCCACCTTGGAATAGATATTCGGATACTCCTTGAAGAAATAGTCCCTTACCTCGGGCTTTAAGAAATCCATGTTGGTGTCGAAGTAGTCTTCAACGGAAGCTATGTTCTTCCAGTAGGTTCCGATCTTGTATCCGAAGATCCTCTTCACGTCACGGTACCTGATGATGACATCACGTACGAAATCGTATCTGTCTTCTTCCGCACACTTCTCGATCATATCGATGAGAAGTCTTCTGCGTATGATATAGATGCCGCATGAGATGGTGCGTGTCTTGGGCTGGAGAGGCTTCTCCTCGAATCCCACAACCCTCATATCCTCGTTCATCATGATCGTTCCGAAACGCGACATATCTGTGCCTTCGGGCATATCCTTGCAGACTACCGTAATGTCGGCTTTCTTGTCGACATGGAATTCAAGAAGGGTGTTGAAATCCATCTTGTAGACACAGTCGCCGGGAGCGATTATGACATATGGTTCATGGCTTTCCTTGAGGAATCCGAGGTTCTGGTAGATTGCATCCGCGGTGCCTCTGTACCAGCTGCTGTTGTCGGATGTCATCGCGGGAGTAAGGACAAAGAGTCCGCCCTGCTTACGTCCGAAGTCCCACCACTTCGAAGAGTTCATATGTCTGTTGAGGCTTCCCGCATTGTACTGCGTAAACACCGCAACCTTCTGGATATGGGAATTGGACATATTACTCAGGGTAAAATCTATACTCCTGTAGCTTCCCGCAATGGGCATCGCACATACTGCCCTTCTCTGCGAAAGCTCGTTCATTCTGTGATTGTTACCGCCGGCTAAAATAATTCCGATCGCTCTCATACTTTCCTCCTTAATCTTCCGCAGTTATAAGTGACCTGCCTGAAGGAAGGCAATTATCGGGGTAATCTATCGGAGCCGTCACACCGTAGACAACGGAGTTCTTACCGATCCTGACGCCGTCCGGTATCTCACTCTTTTCACCGATGGTGACAAGTCCGTCGGTATAGATCTGGGGTGCCGTGTCGTTGGGCACTTCGTCACCGATTCCCATGACAACGTTATTGCCGACCGTAACCTTCTCGGCAACTATCGCCTTGGTAAGCTCGCAGTTATCTCCGATCACGGATTCGTTCATGATGATCGAATCCCTGACAACGGTTCCCTTTCCGATCCTGACGCCGCAGCCGATGACGGAGTTGTAAACCTTTCCGTAGATCTCACTGCCGACACCGATGATACATTTCGAAACTTCCGACTCGGGTGAGAAATACTGGGGAGGCTGTATATCGCTCTTGGTATAGATCTTCCAATACTCTTCATAAAGATTGAACTCGGGAACTATATCGATGAGCTCCATATTGGCCTGCCAGTAGGAATGAAGTGTTCCCACATCCTTCCAGTATGAATTGAACTCATAAGCATAAAGGCCCGCGCCCTTGTCACGGCAATAGGGAATGATATGCTTTCCGAAATCCAGATTGGGCTGATCCTTGAGTGCGATCATGCCCTCTCTTAAGGTCTTCCAGTTGAATATATAGATTCCCATGGATGCGAGATTCGACCTGGGATTCTTGGGCTTCTCCTCGAAGTCCACGATCCTTCTGTCGTCATCGGTGATCATGATGCCGAAACGGCTCGCTTCCTCGGTGGGAACGGGCATAACGGCTATGGTAAGATCTGCTCCCTTTGCCTTGTGGAAGTCGAGCATGACCTCATAGTCCATCTTGTAGATATGGTCACCGGAAAGGATAAGGACATAATCGGGATTGTAATTCTCGATGTATTCCATATTCTGGTAGATCGCATTTGCGGTACCCGAATACCACTCACTGCCCTGTACGCTTTCGTAGGGAGGGAGCACGCTGACGCCGCCTATGTTTCTGTCGAGATCCCAGGGGATACCTATTCCGATATGGGAATTGAGCCTGAGAGGCTGATACTGTGTGAGAACACCGACCGTATCAACACCCGAGTTGATACAGTTGGATAACGGGAAATCTATGATCCTGTACTTACCCCCAAAGGAAACAGCGGGCTTGGCTACCTTGGATGTAAGCACTCCCAGTCTGGATCCCTGTCCGCCTGCCAAAAGCATGGCTATCATTTCCTTCTTTACCATGTCAGCAAACCTCCTCAAATGAAAAAAACCGTGCTTTTTCGAAATAATCCGACGATTCTATGGAATACGTTTTCTCTCAGAACCTGTCAGCGATTTCGAGTACTGCATATATGTACTATAGCACTAAAATCTGAAAAATTGAATAGTTTTCTCAAAAATTGTATGACAATTTGAAAGCTTTCAAAAAATTCACTACATCTAGTATCAATCGCTTGAAAAAGACACAAGGAAGCTTAATTGTTAACCTTGTTAACAATATGGTTGACAATTATCTGCCCGGATGTTAACATCTCTTTCGTTCGCATCCGCTTCGATCCCGGAAACTAAAAACTCCACCTTCAGGCGGTACGGATAATCTTCAAAAAAGGAAAAAACATCATCATGAAAACAAACAGGCTCTACAGCACAATATACATCGGCCTCTGCGCCGCACTCATCGCAGTTTGCTCCCAGATACAGATCCCCGCGGCTGTTCCGTTTACGCTCCAGACATTTGCGATATTCCTCGCCTGCGGACTCCTCGGAGGAAAAAGAGGAACCGTATCCGTACTCATCTACATTCTTCTGGGTGCGGTGGGCCTTCCCGTATTTGCCGGCTTCAAGGGCGGAATAGGTGCGCTCCTCGGAACGACCGGAGGATACATCATCGGCTTTATCTTCACCGCACTCATCATGTGGCTCTTCGAAAAATCCTTCGGCAAAAAAATGATCCCTCTTGCAATCTCGATGGTATGCGGACTTATTATATGCTATGCATTCGGAACCGCATGGTTCATTTACGTCTATACAAATACAAAAGAGCCTGTCGGTATCCTGACGGCTCTCTCATGGTGTGTATTTCCTTTTATAATTCCCGATATGATCAAGATCGCCCTTGCACTGGCTCTTACATCCAGGCTCAGAAAGCTCATCCCTTTCAGAACATGATCTTAAGCGTAGTGCCTTCGCCTTCTTCCGATTCCACAGTGATGTCGTGTCCGAGGCGGAGGCACAGCTTTTTGCACAGGTAAAGTCCTATCCCCGTGGATGCCCTCCCCGTTCTTCCGTTGCTTCCGGTAAATCCCTTGTCAAATGCGCGGGAGATCTCGGCGGACTTGATTCCGACACCGTTGTCGGAAATGTTCAGAACGTCCTTACCGTTTTCCCCGCTCATATAAAATGAAAGCCTCAGGTTTCTGTCGCCGGATGCATACTTGATACTGTTATCCACGATCTGGCTGACAATGAACGAAAGCCACTTTCCGTCGCTTAAGACCTTTTTTCCTGCCTGCAGATCATCCATATCTATCGATGCATGCATGGGAATGAGAGTCTTTCTCCTCTTTGAGATCACTCCCTTTATTATCTCGGACAGCTCTGTCTCTTTTATGAAAAAGTCCTTCTCGACATTGGAGCTTCTCGCATAGAAAAGCGCCTGCTCCACATAACTTTCAATCCTGTCGAGTTCATCCGCGATGCCGCTTTCCGCGATCGCGTCATCACCGTGATTTTCAATGATCATCTTCGAAGCGGATATCGGGATCTTCACTTCATGTACCCAGGTCTCTATATAATCCCTGTACTCCTCCGAGCCCCTGCGGTAAGCGGCAACATTGTCGCTCATGGACACTTCCGCTTTCCTGAGGACCGACATGAGCATCTCGCCTTCCTGGGAATCGGTCTTTTCCATCACCTCGGGAACAAGATACTTCTTATCGAGAGTATCTGTCCTGCTCTGCACATCATCGAACAGCTTTTTAAGCTTCCTGTAATCGACATACAAACAGAAGAAAAAACAAAACGAGCAGGCAAGCGCAACATAGATCATCAAAGGCGCGGAGCCGCCTATGGTCATCAGGAATATATCCGTGGTGACTATAAGAAAGAAGCACGCGATAACGTGAAAGATATGTTCTTTTATATATCTGGGAAAATTCAATTCAGCAGATACCCCATTCCTCTTTTGGTGGTTATCGCATCGCTTATGCCGATCTGATCGAGCTTTCCTTTAAGCCTGGTCATGTTGACGGTAAGCGTGTTGTCATCGACGAACGCTTCGTTGTCCCAAAGCTCTTCCATTATCTTTTCCCTTGAAACGATGCTGCCCTGCTGCGCGATAAGGAGTCTGAGAATATGGAATTCGTTCCTGGTAAGTTCCGTCTCGCCGGAGCCTTCCGAACTTATCCTTCCTTTTGAAAGATCGATCTTAAAGACCCTGCCGTCTGCCGTCCTGACCTCCCTGATATCGGATGTGGTCGCAGAGGCATAAACCCTTTTAAGCACGCTCTCGATCCTCGCAAGAAGGATCCTGGTGTTGAAAGGCTTGGGAACGAAGTCATCAGCACCGCTCTGTATGCTGAGTAGTTCAGTTAGTTCACTGTTATCGCTCGTTATCATGATAACGGGAACGCCCGTGCGCTCCCTGAAGGCCTTGCAGATCCTTATCCCGTCGAATCCGGGAAGGGTTATATCAAGCAAAAGGAGTGACAGATCCGCCTCAAGCAGCAGATCTGTCATCTTGTCTTCACTTATTCCGGCATATCTTTCGGGAGTTATGAACTCCGCTTCATATCCGTTCTTTTCAAGAAAAAGTTTTAATTCCGAACCGATCTTCAGATCGTCTTCCAGTATTCCGATACGGTACATGCTTTCATCTCCGCAGATTTATATACCGACTATTTTTCTACATCCCTCGTATGTTGTCAAGAAATAGCCGCCGTATATCAGTACCATTATGAAAAGAGAAAGTACGATGCCCTGTCCCATGTTGATCATTCCGATCGAGCTCATGAATCCCCTTACGAATCTTACTCCGGCCAGCGTATTGAGTATCGCAAGCAGCAGGGGGAACATGAAGAACGAGACAACTCTTACAAACAATGCTTTCTTTCTCTCGGGCGAGCTTGCTCCGATGTTTTTGAGTATCGTGAAATGTGATGCGGAGTCGATGGAATCGGAAAGCATCTTAAGTCCTATTATCGCCGCGCTCGATATCACGAATACGATTCCGAGGTAAAGCACGACAAACACTATGATCACCGTAACGCTGATGCTGCTCGACCTTATGGTCTTCCTGGTCGTAAAGAAGACCGTACCGTCTCCGAGCTCGCTTAGTTTTTCCGTAACTCTTTCCCCTGCTTCATCACTCACGTAATTTGCAGCGATCATGTTGCTGACAACCTCAAGCTCACAGTCAAGGGAATCGATCACGCAGTCGGGAAGGACCACTATTCCGAGGTTGGCTTCCATTCCGGACATAAGTACGCATTCGGGGATGACGTGATCGTATGCGGGATGAAGCTCAAAGCCCGAAACATTCAGGACACCTCCTTCTTTCAGTGACTTGTTCACTATCTCTCCGAGCATATCGAAGTCAAGGATGAACGCATACTCATCATCAGCCATTTCCAGTCTGCCGCGTCCGTACATATCTTCGATGAGGTTATAATCGGACAGTCTCATGACTCCGACCATTGCGCTCCAGTCCGCCATCGTGAAGGTCTCGGATGCCTCGGCTTCATGTGCTCCGAGAAGCGCGCTTATGGTAACATCGCTTCCCTTGCTGATGGGTATCTGAAGGTGATCCGATGCCCACTCGTCCATGGGCATCCCGTTTTCTTCGAAAAATTCTTCGGGAGTCAGAGAGAACAGATCCATCGTTATATCGACGGGCGTTACGTTTCCGAGTCTGGTATTCACATAATTTCTTATCGAAAATCCCGTGGAGAAAAACAGCATCGCAAGGAACAAAAGGAGAGATATCACAGCCATCGAGATCGATGATGTTCCGATTCCTGCCGTAAACTGCCTTACTATAAAAGCGTTGAGTCCCTTACGGTAAAATCTGCTGCAGGATGAACATGCCTTTTGCAGAAATCCTCCCGCCGAGCGGAAGAATACGAATGTCGATACAAAACCGATGACCACACATGCAAGGAATTCATTTCTGGACATCTGCGCACCGAAAAATCCGATGCGGATCCAGACATATACAAAGCAGACCGCGGAGATCACAAAAAGGATGACCGACAGGCCGGTATTTTTGAGGACAGTCTTCTCACTCTTTTTCGCAGCGGTAAGAAGATCGATCAGTTTATTCTTCCTTACGGATCTGTTGTTCAAAAGGAATACGACTATATAGATCCCGATAAAGCACAGGATTGTCTTCACAAGTGCCTTGCCGGAAATATCGAACCTGAAATCCGAAAGATCCATAACGAACATCTTTGCCACGATCACGGAAAGGCACTGCGATGCTATTACACCGAAGGCTATTCCGATCACCAGTGAGAAGAAACCTACGATGCAGGTCTCATACAAAAGGATGCGGGATACCCTTGATGAGCTCATCCCGAGAAGCATATAGATCCCGAATTCCTTTTTGCGTCTCTTGATCAGAAAATTGTTGGCGTATATTATCAGCAGTCCGAAGATTATCGCAACAGCGATCGATACCATTCCGATGATCCTGACAAAATTCTGCACCGCAGCATTCGAGGAGCACATCGCTTCCTTCATGATACCCTGCGTGCCCACGGCGTTGAACATATAGAATATGGTGACACCGAGGATCAGGGTGAAGAAATATATCGAATAATCACTGCGGCTCTTTTTGACGTTCCCTAGAGCTATATCAAACGATCTCATCAAGCTCACCTCCGAGAACTGTCGTTACATCAACGATCCTTCTGAAGAAATCCTTCCTCGACTCGTTTCTTTCCTTTACGATCTCCGTAAAGATCTGTCCGTCCTTGATAAAAAGAATACGTCCGGCATAGCTTGCGGAGAATGTATCGTGAGTGACCATAAGGATCGTCGAGTTTCTCTCGGAATTGAGCTTTCCCAGGCTCTCCATCAGCGCCTTCGAAGATTTCGAATCAAGTGCGCCGGTGGGTTCATCCGCAAGAACAAGTTCCGGATCCGTAACAACGGCTCTTGCAGCAGCTACACGCTGCTTCTGTCCTCCGCTCATCTCGTAAGGGAATTTATCAAGAACATCTTCGATACCGAGAAGCTTTGCGATGTCATTTATTTTGTCATCGATCTTCGAATGATCTTCTCCTCTTACTGAAAGCGCAAGTGCTATGTTCTCACGTGCTGTCATCGTATCAAGAAGATTAAAATCCTGGAAGATAAAGCCGAGACACTCCGCACGGAAACGGTCAAGCTCCTTCCCTTTAAGATCAGCAATGTTCTTATCCCTGATCAGAACCCTTCCGGCGGAAAGGGTATCTATGGTGGAAATGCAGTTGAGAAGCGTGGTCTTTCCGCTTCCGCTCGCACCCATTATCCCGACGAATTCCCCTTCGCTGACGTTAAAGCTTAAGTCATTTAATGCAGCGGAGATATTTCCCTTATTTCCGTAATACTTTTCCGCATTCTGAACTTCCAAAATAACTGACATTTATTTCCTCCGGATATCTGCCTGCCGGTTTACGGCCGGCAGGCGTTTTAAGTCTGTATCTGATCAATGTGACGAACTTGTGGCTGCGGACGTTGCAACAACCACCATCATCACTTCCATGGCAATGATCGTCTGAATGGTCTCAACGATGATGGGATTCTTCATTCCGTTTCCTGAGATGCCCTCACAATCGGCTGCGATCAGAGCGGCAAGCATGAGTCTGTCGGATTTTCCCATCACGGAAGCACCCATACCCTTCTTGCCGGCAAGATATCTTTCGGCTTCACAGATCTCCTTTACAAGATCTTCGGGAGATTTTGAGCTTCCGATAAGTGCACCCAGGGATGCAAGTCCGTATTCTTTTGAATACTTTCTGTGAGCATTTCCGAAAGCATTGTATATATCAAATACCTTACGGCACTTTTCGTCGGATGTTCCGTCCTGAAGAGTAAGGACCTCAGCAAGACCCTGTACCGAATCGGAATGGCCCCTGAATACGGTCTTGAGAGCAGTGTAATTTGCTTCCATCTCACCTATGATCTCGTCCACGCTCTTATCTGTCATTGCAAGACATACAACCATGGGCATATCGGAGTTTGCCGTAAGCATGGGATGCTCTTTCTTCATGCAGGCCATAATATCATTAAACTTTCCGATGATCTTCTCGGCCTCGGATGTGCGCCCGGCATCAACGATATTGACTGCTGCAATGACCATGAATGTATCCTTGGAAAAACGGCCTTTCCTGATCTTGTCATAAATAGCCTTTACTTCCGCAAAATACTTTTCGGGGTTCTCTGAAAGTGCCATCTTGCTTACGAGGAAGAGTCTTTCGCTGCTCCTGAAGGGTGAGAAAACTCCGCTGTTTTTCTTGATGATCGAAAGACATTTCTTCATTTTCTCCACATCGGCTTCTTTGTCCTCGGATGTATATACCAGACTTGACAGAACGCTCATGAGATTGTAATCCCATACGAACTTTTTATGGATCAGGTTCTTATTTGCGGCAAACAGTTCACACTTTGCGATCATCTTTTCAGTCATTTTCTTATCTCCTTTTATTTCGTTTGGATCGTTTTTGAGGGAAATGAGGGGTTATGCCCTCATATCTCCTTCCTGTGATAATAAGATAGCAGTTTTCGGAAAACAGTCACATCGAATAACCTTACTCTAACCTTACAGTTTTGTAAGGCAGAAAAAAGGGCGTACGGATGACCGTACGCCCGGGCTGTTTAAGGCTTTTATTCTTCACTCTCAAGCTCGCCGGAATTGTATCTTGCGACGATGCTCTGTATCCTCTCATTGGGATTGAGGAGATCGGATATTGAAGAATCATGGTTGAGTGTATCGATGATGTATGCGATATACTTGCTCAGATCGCAGCTGATATACCATTCCTTCTTAAGAAGCTCGGGAGTCTGATAGATCAGGTTCGTGGTAAGTATCCTCGAAATAAGGCCCTTCTCGTACGCCTCATCGAACTTGGAAAGTCCGCCGGTGAAAAGACCGAAGGTTGAAAATACGAAGATGTTTCTCGCATTTCTCGCCTTGAGCTCTGCAGCTACCTCAAGTACCGAATCACCGGAAGAGATCATATCGTCGATGATGATCATATCCTTACCGGAAACATCGCTTCCGAGGAATTCGTGTGAGATGATGGGATTCCTGCCGTTTACGATCTTACGGTAATCGCGTCTCTTATAGAACATACCCATATCGATGCCGAGAACGTTGGCGATATAGATCGCTCTTCTCATTCCGCCCTCATCGGGGGAGATGACCATCATGTTATCGGAATCGATCTTAAGTCCCTTTACGTGCCGGAGCAGACCCTTGATGAACTGGTAGGGAACCTGTACGGTCTCAAATCCGCTTAAGGGAATCGCATTCTGTACTCTGGGGTCGTGTGCATCAAAGGTGATGATATTGTCAACGCCCATGCGTACGAGCTCCTGAAGAGCTATAGCGCAATCGAGCGATTCACGTGCGGTTCTCTTGTGCTGGCGGCTCTCATACAGGAAGGGCATTATGACCGTGATCCTGCGGGCCTTACCGCCGACTGCGGCGATGATCCTTTTCAGATCCTGGAAGTGATCGTCGGGTGACATGTGATTTTCATGTCCGCAGAGCGAATATGTTTCGGAATAATTGAGTACATCTACGAGAATGTAAAGATCGGTACCTCTGACGGATTCAAGGATCTCTCCCTTTCCTTCACCGGATCCGAATCTGGGAACTCTGGCTTTGAGAAGGTATGAATCTCTCTGATATCCCGAGAATGCGAGCGAACCCTTGTGCTCACTCTCTCTTTCGGAACGCCACTTGACCAGGTAAGAATCTACACGCTCCGCAAGACTCCTGCATCCGTCAAGTGTTATTATCCCGAGGGAACCCACGGGAATACTTTCGAGATTTCTTTTTTCTTCACGCTTGGGCATTTTTATCTCCTGTTAAATCGCGGATCTGAGATCGGGTCCGCACATTTTTAACACATCATAGGATCCGGTTATCCTGGAGAATATCCTGTCGGAATATCGGTCCCTCAAAAGAGGCAGCTCGAGGTTGGTGGATATGATCACGGACTTCCTCGCATTGAACCTCTCATTGATAATTGTAAAAAGCTCTGTCCCCACAAAAGAATTAGTCATCTCTGTGCCGAGATCGTCGATTATCAGAAGATCACACGAATAGATACGATCCCGTATTGCTGCGGCGCCGGCCGCATCCCCTTTGGCAAACTGCGCATCGGCAAGGTTGTCGAAAAGTGTCTTGGCGCTCATATAGACAACACTGTGATATGATGCCAGAAGTTCCGACGCAATGCAAGCCGAAAGAAATGATTTGCCGGTACCTACTGTACCACAAAACAGGATATTTCGATAGTCCGTATCAAAGGAAGCTATGAAACTCCTGCAGATATCGGCCGCTTTGAGGAAATGAGCCTTTGTGTCCTCATCCATCATATCCGTACGCATTACGGAGAAGTTATTCTTTTCAAGGATGCCCGCCATGCCGGATTCTTCAAGCAGGATCTCGGATTCCCTCTTTTTAAAGCATCCGCATTTTTCGGCGGGGCCGTCCTCCCTTTCGATAAAGCCGGTATCACGGCATTTGGGGCAGGTATAGATCCTGTCACGATAGCCCGGATCTATTCCGTTATCGGAGATGAGCTTTTTCCTTTTTTCGGAAAGCTCGTCACGCTTTGCCTGAAGAGAGGAAGGATCCGTTCCCCTGACACCGGCAAAAGCCAGATCAAGCTCAGCCATTGTCAGTTCTTCGTCATATTTCCTGAGTTCGGGAAACGATGCATAGACCTTCTCAAGCCTCTCATCGAAGAGTCTTTCGTTCTCTCTCCTGATCTCGCCGTATTCGGCATTCAGTTTGTCAAAGGAAGAATTCCCAAGTCCCATAAATGCTCCGTCAGTTCTTTACTATCTTCTTTTCAAGCTCGGCAAAATCGATATCCCCTCTCTGGGAGAATCTGTTGAATCCGTTCGATGAATTCACGCCTGCTGCGGATCTGTCACCGAGAGACGTCTTCGCCGAAGTCTTCTTCTCATGCTGTCTGTCCAGATCCTGTACATCGCTGATCTTGCCGACACCCTTTTCCTTCCAGTTCTTAAGGATGCTGTCCGCATACTGGAAGCGGTTCTTCTCTGTTGCGAGAACGGTTCTTTCGCATGCCTCGAGTATTATATCATCGGCGAAACCGTATTCGCATACCCATCTGTTTATGTAAGAGACTTCGGTCTTGGTCGGTGTGTTTCCCGTCTTTCCGAGCTGTCTCATGATCTCATATACTTTTCTGTCATACTTGCCGGGAAGGTTATCCGCCTCTTCCGGAGTGGTGACACCCGCTTCCTTCCAGCTGATGGCAACCTTTTCGATATAGCGGAAATCGGATTTGTTCCTTTCCGTACAGTACTGGAGCAGATGATCGAACATCTCATCCGAAAAACCGAGTTCCTCGCAGATATAGATGATGGTGCTTATATCCGAAGGAGAGAGCGGCTTCTTTCTGTATACTTCCGCAAGATAGAAAATATCTATGCCGCTTTCGGGGCTTTCGTGCGAAGCCTTGAAGGCCTTGACCTGTGAAGCGGAATAAGAAGGCTTGATGGGAATGACGCCCTCTACGGGAGCTGTGCTCTGAGGGGCTTCCACGGGCTGCGGCATATGTGTCGACTCAACGGTGGGTCCCATCTTCTCAAGCTGGCAAATGTTCTTGAGATGAACACCCGTGACCGATCCGTTCTCGTCGAGATCAAGATCGAGTATCTCCTTGCCCTTCCAGTATTTAAGCGCCCTGAGAACATCCTTCTCAGTGTAATTAAATCTGTCGGCTATATCACCTACGGATGTCTCGAGATGAGCATTCATCATGCGCACAAGGTAAAGATATACCTTGAGCTGTGCATCATTTGCATCCGTCATGTAATAGTCGATGAACCTGTTGGAAAGGATCGTCGCGTTGATGTAGCTGTCCTGATAGATTGTTAAAGCACCCAAGAGATATGACCCCCGATCGCCGCGAGATTTCGAAAGAGCGGCGATACTATTTATAGCACATACCCAAGGTGATTTAAATTGGACAAAATGACGATTTGTACGGAGCTCCGGGGCAGTCCGAAAATGCGGTAAAAAAAGTGGATAAAGTGTATTTGTGGATAACATATGTTAGATGTGCATAAATCCGATATTTTTTTATCCACTTGATAATTAAATAATCCACGGTATCTTCATTTTGCCTGAATTGAATATCCGTGGATATGGTGGAAAACTATTTGATCTGAGTCAGATACCGCATTTTATTCACATCTCCGGCAATTTCAGTTATCAACATATCTTCCTCTTGTTTATTTTTTCGGAAAAGGGTTTTGGCTTTTCAGAATTTTTCCTTAACCACGTCCCTGAGCCACTTGTCAGCAGGTCCCGCGCTCATGAGCACTACCAGGAGATCTTCTTTCAGGCACTTTACTATCTTTTCTATGAGACTGTCATCCATCGCGGCCGCTTCGGCTATATCGCTGTTTGAAAGCTCAGAGATCAGTTCTTCCGGCGAAAGAACGGCCAGATCCGGATCCTCACGGACAAGATAGGTGGGAAGCCAGTATATCTTATCCGCCTTCAGAAATGCATTCTTATATCCGGCCTTCACCTTGTGCTGTCTGGCATTCTGATGAGGCTGGTAGATCACCGCAACGCCCCTCTTACCCAGAGCCGAAGCTTCCTCGGAAGCGATCTCCACGGTTGCTTCGATCTCTTCGGGGTGATGCGCATAGTCCGTATATATGCCGTCAGCCAGCTTTTCAAAACGGCGTCCCACTCCCGGAAAAGCATTCAGGATCTCAATAAGCTCTTCATCGGGTGCATCGCATATCTTCTTAAGTGCGTGCAGCGCCGCAGTTGCATCACGCCTTTTTACCTTACCCGAAAGCGTAAAACGGGGATCGATATCTTCAATTATCTCGGTCTCTTTTCCTTCAAGGAAGGACATATCGCCGGGCGCAGCACCGGGCTCTGCAAATATCACCCGCCCGCTCTGAGATTCAAACTGCTCAAAAGCCGCTCTGTAGTCTGCTTCCGTGGGATAGATATCCTGATGATCGTACGAAACAAAAGTGATCACGCTTAAGGCGGGATGATAATTCAGGAAATTCCTGTCATATTCATCAGCTTCGTAAAGGAAGAATCTGTCGCCCCTTTTATATGAACCCGAAGGCGCAAAATTGATCGTTGTTCCGACAAGGTATGCCGCGGGAAGTCCCAGTCTGAGCGCCGCCCAGGTGAGCATGCTGACCGTGGTGGTCTTGCCGTGTGTACCCGCGACCGCGATCATCTCAAGTCCCAGTTTATCGACCAGATGAGCCGTCAGTTCATCACGCTTGGAACATTTAATGCCCAGCTTTCCGGCCAGAAGCAGCTCCGGATGATCCTCAGGAAGCGCCGAGGTGTAGACAAACCAGTCTATACCCTCCTCGTCGAACTTCTTCCTAAGATTCTTTCCGTCCTGATCGCCGATATAAAAATCTATCCCGTTTCTGCGCAGCTCTCCGGTTATCGCGCCCTCGGCCCTGTCCGATCCCGTAACATGAATACCCGCATCGAGCGCCATAAGCGCAAGAGGGCCCAGGCCCGTTCCCGATATTCCGGATATATAAATATTCATCTCAATGCTCCTTATATATATTCCGCACAGATCCGGGTCCGACAATGATACTTATGCGGAAATGTAAAAAACGGTGGACATAAAGCGATTTTTAAGATATTATCGCTGTTAGTGCTCTTTAATAAATACATTATACCATTTATTACAAGAGCAGACCAAAGTCAGTTCGAAACCTTCCTGACTTAAAACAAAACTAGAGGAAAAGAAAAATGAAGAAAAATGTACTGTTTCTCACGCAGGGCGCGATCATCGCGGCTCTGTACACCGTTCTTACCGTTCTGGCGGGTTCTCTGAACCTTGCAAGCGGTGTCATCCAGGTCAGATTCTCCGAAGCCCTGACCATCCTTCCGGCTTTTACGCCTGCTGCCATCCCCGGACTTTTCATAGGATGCCTCATCAGCAATATCCTTACCGGATGCATGCCTCTCGATGTCGTTTTCGGATCGCTTGCAACGCTTATCGGCGCAGTCGGAACCTATCTGCTCACTCATAAAAAGAAAGACGGGGAATGGATCTCCAAAACCGGAAAGCTTACCGCATTCCTTGCCACGATCCCTCCCATCCTTTCAAATACCGTGATCGTGCCTTTCGTTCTCGCATATGTATATATGTACGAAAGCCTTATTCCCGAATTCAGCCCTGTTCCGTTCTTTATGATCACCGTTGCGATCGGCGAGATCATAAGCTGCTGCATCCTGGGACTGATCCTCTACGCAGCGCTCTATCCGAGAAGAAAGCAGATCTTCGGATAATTGTTTTTCTGCACGCAAAAGGCAGCTCCGTCATTTCGAAGCTGCCTTTTTTATTATCTCTTTTTTTTCCTTTCCCGAAAAAGAAAGAGCCTTTACGGGGCAATCGGCTATGCACTTTCCGCAGCGGATGCAGTCCGCATGGTTGCATTCCTTTACGGGATCAAGGCGCATGGGACATGCCTTCCTGCAGGTTCCGCAGGCCGTGCAGGCATCCTTATCAAGCTTTATGCGGACAAGAGCGATCCTGTTGAAAAGCCCGTATATCGCGCCTAAGGGGCATATAAAGCGGCAGAACGGCCTGAAGATGAATGCGGAGCAGATAATGATACCAACCAGTATCACGATCTTGAAAGTGAACATCAGTCCGGCCTGCGCACGCAGCGTTTCGCTCGCACGGATCAGAAAGAGTCCGCCTATGGTTCCCTGGGGACAGATGAATTTACAGAATGCGGGATATCCCATTCCCTTTTGGATATACGTAACAATGGGAAGCAGTATGACAAGCACCGCCAGTGTCACATATTTCAGCCATCCGAGATACTTTAATCTCTTCATGCATTTCGGCACGGGGATCTTGTAGATGAGTTCCTGTATAAGCCCGAAGGGACAGAGCCACCCGCATACGAATCTTCCGAATACCGCGGCAAAAAGAAGTACACTTCCGATCACATAGGTGTTGAGCCCTTTTTTCAGATTGCCGAGTGTCTGCTGAAGAGATCCCAGAGGGCATGAACCCGCAGCCGCGGGACAGGAATAACAGTTAAGTCCCGGGACACAGACTCCCTTTGTTTTGCCCGTATGGAGCTTTCCGCTGAACAGATTCGTCAGATGCGGATTATAAAGAAGGGTTATCAGAAATTGTGTTATCTTCCTGCGCTTATCCAAGGCCTATGCACTCCAGGCAGATCATGCTTCCTTTGTTCTGCGTATCCTTGGCATTACCCTTATA
>JAEEGI010009733.1_pt1 | contig 20993 bp, 16 predicted proteins | sample 8958751 | NCBI WGS metagenome assembly JAEEGI01 (sample SAMN16246545, study PRJNA631951) | gut metagenome | biome: gut microbiome; feature: rumen; material: KS-attached | host: Bos | place: Iran: Karaj | collected 2018-10 | reverse complement strand
GGCGGAACAATAATAAGTTCCGTGGTAAACATGGCCAAATGGCTTAACACTCCGGTCATTGCAGAAGGTGTGGAAACAAGAGAACAGGCAGACTACATGCTCAGTATCGGATGTGAATACATCCAGGGTTTCTACTATTCCAAACCGCTACCTACAGATGAATTTAACAAACTGTTCAGGGAAAGAAACTCAAATTCGGCATTTGCAAAAAACAGGTTTATCGATCGCCTTGACACGGGAAGGTTCTGGAGTCCGGAATCCCTTGAAACACTGATATTCAGCAACTATGTGGGCGGCGCCGCCATTATGCTCTATGACATAAATAACGGTCATTCAGAAATTCTCAGAGTCAACGGAAAATATCTGAGGGAAATCGGCATGAACCAGACGGAAAAGGATGTCATAAGCATGAATCCGTGGTTTCATCTGGACAAGGACAACATAAGAATATACAAGGACACGCTGAAACTGGCAATAGAAACCGAGGATGAGCAGGAATGCGAGACATGGCGGACCTATTTTTCAGACTGCTGCGGCGAGGACAAGATCTGCATAAGAAGTTCAATGCAGCTGATTGGTATTATGGAAAACAAGCACCTGTTCTACATCATGATACGGAATATCACCAAGGAGAAAAAACTCTTCAACGAGGTATACGCCAGTGATCAGCGCTTCAGAGCTGCAAGCGAACATTCCAACATCTATGCATGGGAATACAACATAAATACAAAGGAAATGCGTCCGTGCTTCAGATGCATGCGCGATCTCAATCTGCCGCCTCTTATCAAAAACTACCCGGAACCTCTGATCGAAGTAGGCATATTCCCTTCAGACTATGCGGAGTACTACAGAAAGTTCATGAAAAAAATCGATGACGGCGTTGGCACCATTGAGGCAGTTATTCCCCTTACAACAGGCAGGATACCGTTTAAAATCAAATATACAACAGAATTTGATGCCGGCGGCAAACCGGTCAAGGCATATGGTTCGGCAATTCTGCTGATAGGAAATGATCATGAACTGACAGATCCGACAGTTGATCCTTAATCAGACTGGCACTCCGGAACTGAAGAACAGCAAACCCAAAAAGCTGACATCCTCCCCGTCCTGAAGGCAGGGGATTCCTGCCGGTTCCCGCTGCAGGCCGCAGACTGCTCCCGGCGGGTTCTAGCTGCAGATCTCCGGCGAAATCGCTTCACAGGCTCTGTGGTTGTGCCTGGTCTATTTGCCATATTTAGAAGGCCGAAGTCCGTCTCTGCCAGCAGGAAAGGCTGTAACTGATCTTATGCCTTATATCCACGCCCCGGGGAACGTGGTTTTACGGCACGACCGGACAGCAGTTCCAGACTGCTGAAGCATGTTCCTGCGAATCTTCTATTTCTTTTGATCCTGTCTTATGTCTGCTGCAGAACAGATCTAAGCCTCAGGATGCTCCTTCAGGTAGGCTATCACCTTTTCAAGATCCTCCTGGGTATCAATTCCTGCAGGCGGAGTTATGCTGGCAACCGCAACACTGATCTTCTCGCCGTGGCTTAAAACTCTGAGCTGCTCCAGTTTCTCTATATTCTCCAGCGGGGATGCATTCCATTCAACAAACTTCTTCAGAAATCCGGCACGGTAGGCATATATTCCAAGATGTCGGAAGTGAACATTGTCAAATCTGCGATCACCGGATTTAAAATTGTCCCGCTCATAAGGAATAGGTGCACGGGAGAAATAAATTGCATACCCGTTCTCATCACAGATAACCTTTACCGCATTGGGATTGAAGATTTCATCATAATCGTCAATAGGCACGGCCAGAGTTGCCATAGGCGCACCGCTGGATACGAGATTTTCTGCAACCTGGCTGATCAGAACGGAAGGAAGCAGAGGTTCATCACCCTGAACATTCACCACCACCGTGTCATCAGGAAAATTCTTCAGTTTTGCTACCTCTGCCAGCCGTTCTGTTCCGGAATTATGACTTTCTGATGTCATAACAACCTCGACACCCTCAAGATTCACAGCTCTGGAAACCAGCTCAGAATCAGTTGCCACATATACAGCAGATGCCCCGGAGGCAAGAGCCTTTTCTGCAACACGCTGGATCATTGTCTTGCCGCACAAATCCTTGACAGGCTTGCCCGGAAGGCGGGATGAGCGGTAGCGTGCGGGAATAATAACAACAAACGACATAAAAACTCCAAAAAAACGATCTAGACTGAACACCTGACTGCAGCATGAATAAACTACTGCTGTCTGCTTCCTATTTTACTGATTATCAGTTCCACTATATCAGGACTTATAACGGCATCGATAGGCAGAAAATAACATTTGTCAGAAGCAAAATCTCTGCATTTTGCCGCATCCTTTTCCGTCATCAGAACAATGCCGTCCCAGTCACCGATTATTCCGGCAAACATCTCCTGCGTATATGCGGCATGATCTGCAAGAGGGACTGTTCTTACCAGATCATACCCCTCTTTTCTGAGGAGATTAAAGAATTTTTCCGGATTACCTATCCCTGCAACAGCCAGAACCCTCCCCTTTTCGGCGAGCGGGGTCACGTAATCTCTCACCTTTACCGGGGTCATGGGAATTACCGACATCTTAAATTCACCATCCGACGGATTATCACCGTTGCAGATCACCGCATCCACCTCGCCAAGACGCCACAGTCCCTCCCTTAAAGGTCCCATGGGAAGCACAGCCCCGTTTCCAAACCGTCTTGATCCGTCCACAACCACGAGTTCCACCGCACGACCCATGGAGTAATGCTGAAGACCGTCATCACTTATGATTACGTCGGCTCCAAGCTCCTCCAGTTTCCTGACTGCTCTTTCACGAACGGGATCCACTGCCACCAGACATCCAAGACGCCGGTAAATCAGATAGGGCTCGTCACCGCATTCAAGAGGCGAGGAATTATCAGAAATCACATGAGGGTATTCAGACGCATGCCCTCCATAACCGCGGCTTACAACCGCCGGATTAAAACCCCTTTTTTTCAGGCTCTCCACAAGATAAATGACAGTCGGGGTCTTGCCGTTTCCGCCAACGGAAATATTACCCACCACAACAACAGGCACACGGGATGAGCATACTCTGAAGATGCCCCGGCGGTAACACATCCTGCGAAGAAAGGATACACATCTGAAAACCAGGGACAGCGGCCATAAAATCCATGAAACAGGATTTCTGCCATACCAAAGTTTTTCAACAAAACTCATAAATAAATTCCGGATCGAAGATTTAAACATCAGAGATCTTAACAGATAAAAGACTGTTTAAGATTCACTGCAGTCAAAAAAAACTGCAGACATGCAGGATGCTGAAACCGGTTCACAAAAGAATGACTCAGCAACTTTCAGATACTGCCGGAATAACGCTGAAGACTGCAAATGTATCAAGGCGCTGCAGTAAGGATCTGCATGGATGAATGAGGTATGCAGCAATAGAAAATAAAAGGGTTTTGTGGTATAAAATAGGTAGTCTGGGACGGCAGTTCTCCATGAAAAAACACAGAGATCCACAAAATACGGGAATTTGATGGAACACATAGAAAAATTAGTAGCATGGCTGGCAGGATATCAGGATTACAGCTACGCCATTGTTTTTGCGATTCTGATCGGATGCGGATTCGGTCTTCCGATACCGGAGGATGTGGTTCTCGTATCCGGCGGCATCATGTCAGGTGTCGGAGATGCTGAACATCATCTGATGCATCTTACATATATGCTGATAATATCCTTCGCCGGAGTGCTGGCCGGTGACGGAACAATGTATCTGCTGGGCCGCATCTTCGGATACCGCATTCAGAAGTTCCGTCCCATGAGAGCAATCCTTCCTCCGAGCCGCTTTGCAAAAATTCAGAAGCTGTTCAACCGCTACGGCATATGGGTTCTCTTCATAGCAAGATTTCTCCCGGTTCTCAGATCACCTACATTTCTCTGTGCAGGAATGAGCAGACGTGTAAGTTTCTTCAAATTTTTACTCATGGACGGCTTCGCTGCGGCAATATCTGTTCCTATCTGGGTTCTTATCGGTCACTATGGTGCCCAGAACCGCGAAGATCTTGCCAGATGGCTGTCTGACGGAAAAACCGGAATCCTGATCTTCACGGTGCTGGCCGTTTCAGCCCTTGCCCTGTTCATCTACCGCAGAAACAGGAAGGAGAAGGAAGCGCAGAGGCTGGCCGAGGAAAAAAAGGCAGCTGAAGAGAAGGAGCAGCAGATCCAGGCTGAACACACCGAGGATAAGAAGAAACCATCCTTCACCATCGTCAAAAACAGCGGTAAAAAACCAGGTACAGGCACCATTGTCAACTCGGATGACTGATCCGGATCAAATTCATGGGATCTGTTGCAGACTGGATTGAATTCATCCGTTCCTGGGAAGAAGCGGGCTATGTGATCATATTTCTGATCCTCTGCTGCTGCGGACTCGGTATTCCCATATCCAAGGATGCTGTACTTTTTGCAGCTGGAGTCGTTGCAGGGATAAGCAGTGACAGTCCGGAAGCATCCATGTTAACGGCCTTTGTTCTCTGCTTTCTCGGAGTTGTCATAGGTGACTGCATGATGTATGCGGAAGGAAGATTTTTGGGACCGGGAATTCAGAAAATACGCCCCGTCAAATATATACTGACCCCGAAAAGATTTGCACAGCTGCAGAAATGCTACAGGCGCTACGGTGTCGGCATGATACTTTTCGCCAGGTTTGTGCCGGTAAGCCGGGGACCGGTCTATATCTTCTGCGGTATGACCAGACGCATCAGATTCTCAAAATTTCTTATTGTCAATTCCGCTGCCACCCTTGTTTATACAGCCATGTGGATCATTATCGGAGCCTCGGTGGGCAACAACATTGATCTGATCGCAAATGCCTTTGACGGTTTCAAAACGATGCTTCTGGTAATCTCTGTTCTCGTCCTTACTGCTGCTGTTCTCTGGCTGCTGCTCAGAAACAGAAGGAAAAAAGAAAAGAGGAGTAACCGGCACATCCGGAATGTATGAACAGTACAATACTCAGGTCTAGGAAATAAGCAGCCGGGTTTTAGTCCGCTGGATCGGGTGTGTCCTGCTGATGTCACACCACTAAACATGTCTTCATCACTGTAGTATCCCGTAAAAAAATCACGGAGAGTCATTGGCAGTGGAGAGAAATACGCTGATCCGGTTATCACCATCAACAAGGGAAAGAAAAATGAATGCGTCTACCTTATCGAGTTGAAGTACGCCGCTAAAAAAGACGCGACTGAAGCAAAGCCAGAAAATCTGAAAAAGGATGCAACTGAACAGGTACAAACCTGCAGGACTGCCCTCGAGTTCAAGGATAAACAGATCAGGGATCTATTATGGTCTTTACCGGTTCGGAATGCGTGTATTGCGGATAATTATTGAACTGCAGCAAAATCTGCAACAGTTCATTTTAAGCGTTAAATTCCAAAATTTGGGTACTAACTCCACGTTTTTTTGAAGATTTTAGGTTCACTCGCTCTTTGGTTTAGGACCAGGTTTAGCTCTTGGTTCTCCGTTCAGTTTGTAATCACCCCTCTTGGTTCCAGCAGGAACTCCTGGTTTTTGCCTTGGTGATCCATCTTTATTAAACTCACCTCTCTTTGTCCCTGGCTTCACTCCTCTCTTTCTCGGAGATTCGTTTAATTGCGATGACTCCTGCTTTACTGATTGTACTCTTTCCAAGGAGTTCTTGATTGAAGAAAGATCTAATTCTGGATCATCTCTGCGGTTCTGATTATTATCAGTAGCAAAGGTAATTTCTGAGATATTTGCTTCTGATACTTCAGCAGGATCTTTTTTCTGACTGTTTGTAAGGGTAGTCTGCACAGGGCTGGAGTTGTCATTTTTCTGTTCAGTTTCCTTTTCCGGATGCTCTTTTATCACGCCTGGTTTAGGTCCAGGTTTGCGTCGTCTTGGAGCTGGCGCATTTCCGTTAAGCTTTGCGTTTTCTTCCTTAACACAGGAATCGAATAATGAGACATCACTGCCAAAGAACTTAAGCAGATTTATCTGTCTTTCATTTTCAACATGAGAGTAGGTGTAAGTGTCATTGATTTTTACCGCAGTCAAAAGGTTCATCTCTCTGATAATATCAGACGTATTCTTTGAGATGCTGCGTGCATAACTCTGAAGCTGATATCTGATTATTGATGCAATAAAGCCAACAGCAAATTTGGCGTAGAGGCTCGGCGTAAAATGAATTCTGATTTGCCCGTAGCCTAATTCTGTTTTGACAATCCGGTACTGAACTTCAGATGAAGTGCGGGATGTATACAGACTGTCAATTTTGGCCGGAGACATCTGTTCAGAAGAGAGAATTTGGTAGAGACCTTTTTCATTGAGACTCTCCTGCAGATTGGCAGTGTTGATTTCAGCCTTCATACATCCAGTGGCTTCATCTTTCACTATGAGGATATAGTTGCTTACGTTCTCGGAGATTGCAGGAAGTTTTGGAGGTTTTACGTCTTTTTTCTGTTTCTTGTCTGAACCGATATTTGCAGAAGAATTTGAGCTCTTTCCTGCATATGCGTCAGCATCTTTTGCATTGCCCGTATTTTGCTGATTTTTTACATCACCGGTCTGTGTTGACGAATATTCTGAAGACTCGGATTTTTTGTCCGGAGAATCTTTCTCAACTTTCTCAGACTCTTTATTTTCGATTGCTGTTAAACCTTCATAAATCACCATCTCATCATTGTATTTCCTGAGCAATTTATCAAGCCGCCTCATTTCTCGGTTGATATGACCTATCAGAGTTGCGATTCTGTCACTTGCGTTCTGAAAATCAAAAAACAGTGTCAGGTAGTCAGTGTGTTTGTATTCCTGAAAAACCTGACAGGCTTTCTGAATGCCGAAAAGATTAGTGCCGGGAACAAGATATTCTGCATTCATCTTAATTTTCTGACCGTATTCCTGCACAATGTCTTCTGCTCCCTTCGGGGTTCCTTTAACCATGATGATGTAAGGGATGCTCTGTGCTGAAAGATATTTCAGAGTCCTGGAATTACAATATCCACGATCGAGAATAACACCGCAAAGTCTGATATTGCACTCTGTGAGAAAGGCTATAATCTCCATCATTGCCTTGGCATCAACAAGACCGCCCCGGTAAACATTGAATGTAACAGGCATACCGGAACTTGTTACGGCATAAGAAAAACTGACTATATTACTGTTACGGTGAGATTTTGCATACCCCTTTTCTGCCAGCTCAACACCTTTGCTTTCACAGTCATCATTGGAGCCGTCAATGCAGAGCCATACTTCTTCTACGCCTAACCGTCTGCAGTGCTGCGCCCACATCTTTTTGAAATTAAGAATCGAATTTTCCGGTATCGATGATTTGAATAAACCGGAATAGAAACTGTCACTTCGTACACCTGAACTGAAGAGCATCTGGTCGCTGATAACCTGCTGCATTTCTGCAAAGGACGCTGATTTGAAAAGTATGGAGTACAGGACAAAATCCAATATCCTGTTGCCTGTATCCATACCAAATGCTTCATGGATATATTTGAAGAGATTTATCTTTTTGTCTATTGCTCTGAAAGCACAGAAAAGGCCAACCTTTTTAACCATAGGTTTAACCTTTTTACCGGTCTGCCTTTCCCAATCCCTGCTGAAAATTATTTTGTATTTGTCGGTCGGATACATTTTTGACTGATCGTCCGGACACACATATCCGATAACTGTTCGTTGGGGTACAGCAAATCCTTTCTGTCGATCAAAGGGTGCATCAAGAACATAGAGAACCTTATTATGATCACCTCTGTTGATAGTAATAGGGTAACGATTTCTGTCGGGAATAGGAACCTGGTGCAGACGATCAATGGCCATTTATTTAATTTCCGAATTATTTAATAATCACAAATAAAATACGTTCAAACATAGTACTATAAGTACTAATAATAAGTATACATTATTTATTAAATAATTGCAAATAGATATTTTGAAACAAGTCAAAAATAATCATGATTATTTTTTAGACGATCATAGAACTCGTGCTATGATAAAGGATAGTTGAAGAACAGTAATTTTTTAGAAAATAAAATTGAATAAAATATGATTAGATATGTCTTCTTATGTAAGAATTAGAGAGATGATTTAGTACCTAAATTTTGGAATTTAACGTTTAAAGACATACCGCGGAGGATTGTTGAGCACCGGATGTAATGTTCTATTCTCCGGGCTTTATGTCAGACTGGTTCAGAACTGTAATCCTGTAGCCGGTGATATTCCGGGATTCATCTGCGGTTAGTTCAAATCTGTAACCGCGGGCAAAATCGCCTCCCGTCCAGTTCTGCATGTAGCAGAAATCAAAACTGATCAGACCTGATTTGAGAACCTCCGATGTGTAGGTTCCGATGCTTGGAGCCCCGACAAGTTCGGGATCATCATATACTGATCTGTACTGAGGATCTGCCGGTTTCAGCAGCTCCTGACTGTAATTTTTATAGTGCCAGTCAAATCCGGTGGTTGGATTGGTTCTTACGGTGATTTGCAGAGTGTTGCTCTGGCATTTAACGGCAAGATTCTGTATCACATTTTCCTGCTGACAGTTTCCCTGGTACTGAACAGGAACGGCATCATCACTGAATGCATCGGCAGCAGATATCAGCAGTGGAAGGATTGCAATGTATCTTATATTCATAATTTTTTCCCGGTTTCCTAGAAGCTGTTGCAATTTTAGATTTGCACACCTGCATCATTCTCTCACAAATTTTGAATTGTTTTTTGAGCAGCAAATCATGTATTGGCAGATATTTTTTCGGATCCTGAATGCTTCTGAATTACAATTGCCTAAGCAGTTCCCTGTGTCTGTTCTGTTCGTCAGCGCGGAGCCGAAAAATCAGAATTTGCGGCAGGTTTCAGTTTCCCCTGAATCATGCCGGGATGATGAGATGCGCCACCTGTTTTTTGCGTGGCTTTTCATTTTGGATTTTCTGTTACTGTTTACCGGACATGCCGTCGCTTCATTCCATGGGAAAAAATTGCAGTATTGACTGCGGGTGCTGAGTGTGGAATCTGAACTTCAGGGATGACAACTGAGTCAGAAGTTCAAATGCCGGTATCAGATAACATGTTCTTCCAATCTGAGTGCCTTTGTACATCGCAGACACGGACAAACGGCAACGGTGATTTTTATATCTGTCGAATAAGGGAAAATTATGGTGGATCCCATCAATACAACGATCTGTAATTCAGCATTGAAAGCACTGCTTAAAACTGGCTGCGGAGTCGCATCTGCCCTAGCTGCGACTTTTCTTTGTTGCGGTACTGCATTCTGTGCATCTGAAACAGGCGCTGACATGAAAAGTAATCCGGTTCTTAATTCACCTGAAGACATATCCGGTGAACTGATAAAAGCGATCCTGGCAAACAGTATCCAGTCTCTGACCATCAATTACGAGTTTACTGCATGCAGGGATGAAGCGGAAAACGGAGAGAACAGTGACAGTACCGGAACAGTTCGTCAGGATCCAAATCCATTCAGAAGAGCTAACAGCATCAGTCCTGTAAAAAGCATAAATTTTGAGATCAGACTTTCTCCGGATGTGCATTCCCTGGCCTGCGCCTTCGACGGTTTTGAACATCTTGAATACGTCAATATCAGCGATACATCCCATATAAGCAACATGCGGGCCATGTTCAGATCGGCAAAAAAATTCAATCAGCCAGTCGGTGACTGGAATACTTCCGGTGTGAGCGACATGACAGAAATGTTCAAAAATGCAGAATCCTTCAATCAGCCGATTGGCGGATGGAATACCTCAGGTGTTGCAAGCATGAAGGGAATGTTTTTTATGGCCAGATCTTTCAATCAACCTCTGGAGAACTGGAACACATCAGAGGTTACAGATATGAGCTCCATGTTTATGCATGCGGAAGCCTTCAATCAGCCAATTGAAAAATGGGACACGTCAAAGGTGAAAAACATGGATTCGATGTTCTGGGGTGCCGAGTCCTTTAATCAGCCGGTCGGCGGCTGGAATACGTCAAATGTAACCAGCATGTTCGGCATGTTCTGCGGAGCACGTTCGTTTAATCAGCCAGTCGGCGGATGGGATACGTCTGGGGTCAGATCCATGAGCCAGATGTTTGCCTATGCCAGGAGTTTCAATCAGCCGCTGGAAAACTGGGATACGTCAAAGGTTGAGGATATGGTTGAAATGTTCAGAAATGCAAGATCCTTCAACCAGCCGATCAGCAGGTGGAACACCGGGGCGGTTACCAGCAGGAAGGACATGTTTGAAGGTGCCTCATCCTTTACCTTTTCCGAACCTTAAGAAAATTCAAAAATTGACAGAGCAGACCGAACCGGCGGAGTGTTTCCTTATATGCCGCTTCCCGGCGGAAGTTCCGACAACAGGGGATAACTGCAGCATTTCCCCGGTTTGACCGATTTTTCTTTCGATTGTCCGGCACTCTGCCGATCAGCTGCCGGACATACCGCTGCAGATCACTCAGGACTCCGGCGACTGAAGTTCTTCATTTTTGTCATCACGACTGCGTGCGACTTTTACCGCAGTTGATTTCATGCTGTTATTATTTTGCAGGAAAGTCCTGTCTTTTCAGTTATTTCTGCACATACTGCATCTCTGATCTCCGGCGCTACTCCTGATACCTTCAGCTGTATTTCCCGGTTTCCCGGCATATAGGATGGATTTTTTTTCAGAACTAAGCCTGACTTTTCTGCTGCCTGTGCTGCAATTGCCAGCACCTGATTCTGAAGCACTGCGTTGTTTATCACAAGACGCCATCCCATATTCTCTGCGAGAGCCTGGAGCTGCGCGTCGTGACGTCTGGCAATTTCCGGAGAAATGAATGTCAGTTCAATATATCTTCCCTGGCTGTCATTTTTAACTCCATGCTTCTGCAGTGGTATTTTTTCCTTTGTGCAGTAGCTTCTTACATAGGAAAGCGCCGCATTTTGTTCGGTAAGTCTTTCCTTTGAAGGAGTCTTGAACTGTGCGGACACAGACATTGCACTGTCTGTCGTCACGGTTTGTGAATTATCCGCCAGCAGAGTCAGTGTCCACCCGGTCTCGGATTTAAACTGTTCTTTTACTGCAGCGTCATTCTGATCCGGTCCGGATACGGTCACCTGGTAATTCTTTTCCATCTCAAAGTAGCTGATTTTAACAATACGATCTTCAAGAAGTGTATGCAGAAGCTGCTGGACAGAGCCGTGGTTTGTGGCAGGGTGTATGGAGACTGTCCATTTTGTTTCATCGGTGAAGTTCTCTGCCGCCTTCATAAATGCATCCTGGTTTACTGCGTCAGGAAAAAGAAATCGCAGAACAACCTTTTTCTCATCAGGATAAAAGCCTGCTTTTTTGTAATCCAGGAATGAAAAGTGTTTCGAGGACAATGCCTGAATCTCCTGAATGGTCATTTCCTTAGGTGTTCTGGCAGCTGTCATCTCTTCATCAGTGGAAGGATGAAACAGGAAGAAATTCATATCATGAGATGAAAAATACTCGCTGCCGAGCAGAAGTTTCTGCCAGGAGTTTATTTCTGCTGAATCAGAAGCGGGTTTTCCATACCAGATCTCCATCAGATGAAGTGCTATCCACTGCCGCTCCGGATAATGATCAATCACAAACTGACGCAGCCTTGCCATTCCGGCCTTGTCTGGAAAATCTGTTTCATCGAGTGTAAACGGCCAGGTGCGGTGATGCTGCCGGCGAGGGGTTTTGTAGGAAATCGTCATGATTTCCCCGCATCGCGGCACATGAACTTCTCTGAGATATTCGCCTGTAACCATTTTGGCGAGAGCAGGCAGGGCAGTGGCATCTCCGTGTACCAGAAAGACATCCCTGGGACTGAGTCTGGTCAGAAGACTCAGTATCTCCTCCTGATCTCCGTGGGCGGAGAGTCCGACCTTGCATACCTTTGCTCTGACCGGAAGACTTTTACCGGCCAGTGTGAATGTTACTTCATCGTCACCCGGTTCGGCTGCCTGACTTCTTTCAGATGATTCCGCCAGCTGCATGAGAACCCGGCCCGGTGCCTCCTCATCCTGATATCCGGTGAGGATGATCAGTCCGTCTTCTCTTGAAATGATTTTTTCTGCATAGAGGACACTCGGACCTCCGCTGAGCATTCCGGAACTGGCAACAAAAACTGCGGGACCCGCCTTTTCCACCAGTTCACCGCGATCTGCAGAAGGTAAAACCGCACGGACGTTATCAGAATAGAACGGATCGAATCCCTTCATAATTGATTTTGCGAGTTTGTTTTTCAGACAGGTCGGGTGCAGATGATATATCCGGCAGATGTCTCTCACCATTCCGTCCACATAGACGGGAACCTGTGGTATCAGTCCGCGGTTCATGCCTGTGCGTAACAGAAGAATGACCTCCTGCGAACGGCCGAGAGCAAAGCTGGGGATTAATACCTTTTTACCTGCCGTAACAGCCTCGCCTACCAGCTGGATCAGTCTGTTCTCCTCCACCTGCCGGTTGGAGTGCAGTCGATCTCCGTAGGTGGATTCCACGATGCAGATGTCAGGGCGAAGCTTCGGAATGTGAATGCCTTCAATGGACTGCTGCGAAAATGAAGCAAAGTCGCCGGAATAGAAAATTGTACCCTCAGGCGTCTTCAGGTAAATGCAGGCGGCTCCGGCAATATGTCCGGCCGGATAGAAAACTGCTGTGATATCCGGCAGTATTTCCCTCTCCACCTGTTCATGCAGAGGCACAATGCGTTCCATCATTGCAGAAACCTCGGCTTCACCGTACAGCGGAATCTCCTCTTCCCGAAGAGACATGATCTTCAGAGAATCCTGCAGAAGAACCCGGGTGAGATCCATTGTCATGGGGGTCATATATATCGGAGCCTGAGGAAAAGCCCGGGATATGACTGGCAGAGAACCGATGTGATCCATATGGGCATGGCTGATCAGAATGACATCAGTGCCTCCCATCTCCTGGATCATGCGAAAATCCGGCAGCGGATCCTTGCTCCCGCCCTGGCGGATCCCGGAATCCATGAGAATGCCGCGATCTCTGATCCTGAGATAAATACAGCTTCCTCCGACTTCCTGTGCACCGCCCGCAAATCCCAGCTTCATCTGTTCTCCTCCTGTTGTCTGCTTTATTCAGAGTGCCTTTGTGCTGTTCTTCTGAACATATTTCCTCTGTTGCATGCGTTAAAGCAGCAGTTTCATCAAGCCTTTTTTGTTTGCCTGTTTTCAATTCTCAGATAGTATCCCGTCATGCTTTCTTTAAGTTCTGTTCTTACTGTTCCCTGGTTAAGCAGCTGTGATTCAGCTGACCGCAGGTGTCAGATTCCGGAGGGATGCCGGTTATTCAGAAGAATTTACAGGTGATTCTGTGCCGCTTCGAACAAAGTTATAATAATAAACTCGGCCGGTTTTGAAAAGATCGGGTTTAATCCTGAATCTGCGTCTGACTGCCTGCAGCAGTTTTTCTATGGATAAGTGTTTGAAAAGTCGGTATATTTTATTAAAAAATGTGATAAATATCCTGTTTTTGACAGGGGCAGCACTTTTCTTCAGTCGAGTCTGTGTAAATATGGTTGACGTTTACCGGAAACAGTGGAGTATTGATCTATGTCTGACAATAACAATCCCCTTCGCATTTTTTGCAGAAACTGCGGTTCTCCTGCAGGATTTAACATCCTTAAACAGTCCTATGCCTGTCCACACTGCGGTGAGACATCGGGAATAGAGGATGTTCGCACATCTGTTTATGAGTGGAGATCGCTTCAGAAAGACAGTACTGCGGAAAAAATCTCAGATCAGAAACTGATGATATGCTCCTGCAGCACCTGCGGAGCTGAAATAGTTTTCGGTGAGGGTGAGGCTTCCGAAATATGTGATTTCTGCGGAAGCAAACTGATCAGACGCGAATTCAATGATCCTGAACGGCTGCCGGAGCTGATTATTCCTTTTTTTATTACCCCTGACGAGGCTGCGGAGAGAATGAAAAAATGGGCCAGGGAACATTCGTCAACTGCAGAAGGGAAGCATCTTCTGTCAAATATGAACAGGCTCCGCGGATATTATCTTCCATATTATGTTGTGAGAGGTCCAGTCAGGGCGGAAATTTCCCGTGACGGAACCTTCCGCAGATATCAGTGTGCCGGTTACATCGACGGAGTTGCTGTCAGTGCCTCGAAACAGATGGACAACCTTGTTTTAAACTGTGCCGAACCTTTTAACTGGTCTGAGGCCAGACCCTTTGAATACGGCTATATAGCGGGGCATAGGGTCAAGCTCTGCGATATTTCCGATGCGAATGCGGATGAACGCATACGGTCGGAGGTGCGGGATGACTTCAGACCGGAGGTGGAAAGGGTCATGCAGACAGGCGGCGTTAATCTGAGCATGTCCACCGGTGACATGAATGTTATGCCGGCTCTGATGCCGATGTATGTGGTGAAAACAAAGAAACTTACAGCTGTTATGAACGGTCAGACCGGCCGGATAGCTGTATCTGCCGGAAGATCCAGGAAATCATATCCGTGGCTGGTGGAACCGGCTGTTTATACGGGTGTTCTTACGCTGGTCTTCGGCTACTTTTATGACTTTGATCCGGAGGCTCTTTTTCTCGGATTCTGCGTGTTCGGTGCCATAATTTTTGCTGTAATGACTCAGGGCAAGCAGGCCATAAAGACAGACGTGATCCTGAAAACTGATGCCAGGGGAGTTGAACGCAATGACGGAAAACTTGAGTCCGGCCGCGATATTCTTAAAAATCCATATGACAATACTCCGGTTTTTTATGAGAAGGACGAAAGCGGGCAGGAAATTCCGGTTAAAATCCGGTTCTACGGCTTTGCAAGATGGTTTATGTTTGTTTTTAACAGCCTTGTCACCATCTTTCTTCCCGTTTTCCCTGCGGCTCTGTTCCGCCTTGCCAGCATGGGTGAAAATGAACGTTTCATGGATTATTTTCACCTGTCCTATGGCGCGGCGTGGTATGTGCTGGCTGCCATGATTGTGCTTGTTTATTACGTCAAGGGCGTCAGAGTGGACATGTATGAACATCCGATCATTCATGCCATGCTTCCTGACGGCCGACTCAGTCTTATGGGAAAGGCCGCTGACCGCCGGGTCGGCATTCTGTATATGTTCGGTATAGGAAAGAAAGACAGTGAGGGAAGAACAGTGACTCCGTTCAGACTTCTTTCATCAATGGGAGGGCAGGGCTGTTTTCTTGCCGGTGGTCTTCTTTTTCTGCTGCTTGGCAGTGCACTGGCCATAGGCATTGACACAGGCACGGATCAGATGCAAAACTGATACAGAATTTTTCCGCTCTCCTGCCGGAACAGGATTTATTCCTGACGGAGGAAACTTCTGTATGCATGATGACTGGTGATACCGGGCATGACCTGAGACGGGAAGTCCCCGGATTTGTATCAGATTCAGTCTGAATGGCATAGTCCGGATATTTTTCTTTTCAAGTTGCGAGGGATCTCGCATTCAAAATCCTTACAAACATTATATTATGCAGGCGGAAAGTAAAATTGTATAAGTTTTGCCGATGTGTTTGTTTTCATTGTAACCTGCTGATTTTTAGGTTGTTTTGTTTTGCCGTAACGGTTTTGCAGCGGAGGTGACATGGTTATTGATAAGGTTAAAAACGGAACGGATCTGGTGATCCGTCTGTCCGGTCGAATTGACAGTATTACTGCTCCAAATTTTGATGTTGAATTGAAGAGTTCTATTATCGGAATTGAAACTCTGACCCTTGATATGGAGAAACTGGATTATATGTCGTCAGCATGTCTCCGAGTCCTTCTGTCAGTTCAGAAGATTATGAACGGCAGGGGAGGAATGAAGGTGATCCATGTAAATGATGTAATCAGAGAGATATTTGATATTACCGGTTTTTCCGGAATTCTTACCATAGAATAGCTGTTTTTCCAATGAAAACCACCGGTTCGACTGAACGAAGAGAGAAAAACGGGGAGGAGTCCGTTCATTCGGTATCCAATATCGTTTTCCGTTCTACAATACTGGGATCCGTCATTCAGGGTGCGGTAGCTCTGCTGATAGGTCTTGGCATGTATACCATAGCCCTCGGCAACCAGTATATCACGCTCTCCTATAATCTTGCCCGCAGTGCGTCGGTAGCTCTTACCGAGTACACCGATGAACTGCAGCCCATAGTTGAAACTGTTGTGCAGAGATATCACGCTCTTCCTGAAGAGGTGAGGGAAAAGACCTTTACCAAGGAGTACCGGGACAATTTTCTTGATATTTACGCCGATGATGACTACTACAAAGTCAGGCAGATCATGCATCGCTTCCTGAACAACAGTGATCTTTTCGGAGTGTACATCGGCTACTATGACGAGAAAACCAAGGCTCTGGTTTATATTGTGGATCCGGATGACAACGAGGATACAACAACGTTTCCGGGCGACTGGGAGCCGGTCAAGGACAATGAGCTGTCCGAGTTTATCAACTGGGATTACGACTCAAAAACCTACAGCATTGATAATACTGAAAAGTGGGGGTGGATCTGTACCAGCGGCTATCCGATCCACAATGCCCATGGCAAAATAATAGGTTTTGTTCTTGCCGATGTTTCTCTTAATGAACTGTACAGCGGCATAAAATCCTTTGTTGTTCAGTTTTCTCTTGCGGTTCTTCTGATTATGGTGCTGCAGGCGGTGGCTGTCGTTTATTACTTCCGCTGGAGAATAGTCAATCCTATAAATGCAATAGCCGGTGCCGCATCAAGTTATGCGAGGGACAAGAGAGAGGGCAATGATGTGCCGGATCATTTCTCCCATCTTAATTTCAAATCAGGGTCGGAACTTAATCATCTGTGCTATGTCATGTCAAGAATGGAAAAGTACATTTCCGAGTATGAAAAAAATCTTACTGACATGACGGCTGAGAAGGAGAGAATAGAGACGGAACTCTCCCTGGCAACCCGAATCCAGGCTGACATGCTGCCGAGTGAATATCCGGCCTTCCCTGATCGTGATGATTTTGACATTTATGCCTCAATGATTCCGGCAAAAGAGGTGGGAGGGGATTTTTACGATTATTTCCTTCTGGACAGTTCTCATCTGGTGATGATGGTTGCCGATGTATCCGGCAAGGGTGTACCCGCCGCTCTGTTCATGATGATGTCCAAGCTGCTGCTCAGAAATGCGGCAATGGAGGGCATGAGTCCGGCCAGCGCTCTGACCGAGGTCAATGAGATCATTTGCCGCAATAACAAGGAGGAGATGTTTGTAACAGTATGGCTTGGAATCCTTGATCTGGTCACCGGTGTTCTGACTGCCGCCAATGCCGGACACGAGTTTCCTATTCTCCGTAATTCCAGTGGCAAGTATACGGCGGTTAAGGACAAGCATGATTTTGTCATAGGCGGCATGCCCGGGATCAAGTATCGTCAGTATGAAATACAGCTGGAGCCGGGTTCCCGCATATTCCTGTACACCGACGGAGTCGCCGAGGCCACCTCGACAGATTTCGCGCTTTTCGGAATAGATGAAATTCTTGAGGTGCTCAATGCAGATCCTGACATTGCACCGAAGCAGGTCTGCGAGGCTGTTTATGCAGGCGTTGAAAAGTTTGTAAAGGGGGCGCCACAGTTTGATGACATCACCATGATGAGCGTTCACTACATCAAGAGGTATGAACTTAAGGAACAGGATGTGCCAAGCCGTACGATTAACGTCAGATCAACAATTGATCAGATTGAGCCGGTAACCTCCATGGCGCTGGATTTTCTTGATGCCCAAGAGTGTCCGAAGCGCATCAAACACCAGATCTGCGTAGTTATTGACGAGGTTTTCAGCAACATCGTCAACTATGCCTACGGATCCGGAGTCGGAGATGTGGAGGTCAGTATTAAAACCAGTCAGGACAACTCCTCGATTGATTTGATCTTTATCGATTCCGGAGTAAAATTCAATCCGCTGCAGTCCGAAGATCCGGATATAACCGCTGAGGCTGAGGAAAGAGAGGCTGGCGGACTTGGCATAATGATGGTTAAAAAGCTCATGGACGGTGTTTCCTATGAGTACAGGGACAGTAAGAATATTCTGACATTGAGAAAGTTTCTTTAGAAATTTCTTCAGTCCCGGGGGTTGTTTTGTTCTTTGTGTGATATCATGCTTTACGTTGCGAACTGAAGTCTGTATGAGAGTTTTCTGATCAGTTTTGCGGTGTGAAAAAAATTGTAGTTTGGAAGTAGAGTAATGGATGCCCAGTCAAAAGAAATGAAAAAGGATGTTAATGTAATCGGCGGTTTCAGTTCGGGACTCCTTGTTTCATGTGTCAAAATCATGACCATGCTTCTCGTTTCCGCACTTATTTCCTATTTTTTGCTGGACGGCTACGGAACCCTTGCCGTGTCTGTCGGGTTTTCCGTCCTGTCCTCTCTTTTCCTTGTCCCTATGTTTATTTCCTACGAGAAGAAGGTGACAGCCCAGGGACAGAGGATAGTCACGCTTCAGAATCATATGATCAGAACAATAGCAGATGTCATAGAAGAGAGGGATGCAAGCACAGGAGGACACATTGCCCGGACGGCTGATCTTGTGGAGATGCTGCTGGTCGGCATGTCTAAAATGCCCAAGTATTCATTCCTGACTCCTGCCAACATAGAAAAAATCAAGAATGCGGCACCTCTTCATGATGTCGGCAAGATCAAAATTCCTGACAATGTGCTTAACAAGCCGGGCAAACTTACGGTGGTTGAGTACGAAGTTATGAAGAAGCATTCCGAGTTCGGTGCGGATCTGATTATGCGCAGCATCAAGAATGTGGAGGATAAGAAGTACTTTTCCATAGCCTACAACATTGCGCTCTTTCATCATGAGAGATATGACGGCAAGGGATATCCGACAGGAATATCCGGTGATCAGATCCCGCTTGAAGCCAGAGTCATGGCTCTTGCCGATGTGTATGATGCACTTGTTTCGCCTCGTGTTTACAAGGAGCCTTTCTCTAAATCCAAGGCTATTGAAATCATCAGAGAGGGAAAAGGTACCCAGTTTGATCCTGAACTGACTGAAATTTTCATCAACTGCATTTCGAATCGTGCCGATATGTAGGATCCTATGTTTCTTCGGCATCGCAGCTGGTTGCATCTGTTGTTGAAAATGTAACTGTTGTCGTTAATGTAATTATTACCGGTAACAGTAGGTGCTTCTGGTGCTCATCTGTTTCCGACCGGACTCCGGTTTCTGTCAGATTTGTCCAGTTCTCGTATGCGCAGCCGTGCATATAATCACGGATCCCGTTTAAATAACGTTCAGGCAGTCTTCCTGCCGCTTTCTCTCTTCATGTTCAGGTTAAAACGGATCGGAGTCCGCTGTTTTATGCTTCGGTGTGTCGCGGACAAACATTCCCAGTCCGTAGTGCGAACCGTAGCCAAGAAGAAGAGGACCGTAAATTTCCTGTGAAAAAACTATTTCCACATGAAATTTTACGTACTGTTTCGGCTTTCGCATTCCTCTGTAGAGGTTAATGTCGCAGTTATCCATTTTTGTTATGGTGATCTGCTCCACCTTTTCCTCTATTCCGAAGTCTTTCAGTTCCTTCAGGATCTGTCCCTCCAGGGTATTGTGCCCTCCGGTTTTGACATATCTCGGCGGCACGAATGGTGTCAGCGTGTGCCAGATCCTGGCTCTGCCGATGGATTGAATAAGCCTGCCGAAATAAGTGATGTTTTCCTCAAAGCATGTGGTATCCAGCGGAAGCAGATTAAAATTGCCGAAATGACTTCTGATGGTGAATTTCCTTTTGAGAAAATGTCTGATCCTCTCTGAGAACATCTTTCTGTGCCAGATTATGAATCCGCAGATTGCGCTATTCCCCGCCAGGACAGGGAATATGTGGATATGGCTGTTGTTCTGCTCACACTGATTTTCCGCGGGCGAGTAGCCTGTTAGGGTTTTAACGAAGTCATCGTTAATGTTATCCCTGTTTCTAAACAGAGATTTGGACAGAGATTTGTGTATGAGATCCGTAAAGTATGTTACGAAGTGCAGAGGAAGTTCGAAATCCGCCGAGATCCTGTATTTTATGCTTTCGCCTCTCATCTCTGACTGTTCGTCATTTTTGCCGTAGTAGCTGTATTCATCAAGAGTCTTAATGTAATCGGTAATGTTTGCCCTGACTTTTTTTGAACATATCATGTTTTCATAGCAGCTGCAGGGAATATTTTTGAGTACGGCTTCGGAAGTGCCGCCGGCTTCGGACGGGCACATATATATTCCGCCGATAGGCTCAATATCTGCATTTAAAATTCTGAAGGAGACGGGAGTCAGTTTGCCTGCGGTTTCGATCAGCTTTTCAACCGTATTCATGTTTCCCGTATAAAACTTGGGGTAGATGAAGCATATGCCCTTTGCACTGAGAGGAGATTCGTAGCTCCAGAGCACCGGACGGAATGTCGAGAGAAATTTCAGAAATTCAGCCGCATCACTTTTTTCAGGGTGACAGCTGGCTGCGTAATTTAAAATCATCTGATGCCAGGCCGGATCATACAGCCTCAGCTGCCAGGGAGTACTGATGAGAACGGCTTCACCGGAATCAGTACTGTAGTCAATCTGTTCGAGGATCATCATTTACTGTTGATTCTCCAGCATCTGCTCCAGATCCCGCTGAAGACTGTCTGAGTTGGTATGTTCTATTCTGAAGCTGGTGACATTTCCTTTTGCATTGTAGTAAATGACAGCCTCACAGTACTCATCGGTGTAGCGATCGGTGATGCAGTCATGCAGCTTTCTTAATATTGCAATTTTCAGTGCATACTGCTGCCGGCTGACAAGACTGACTTCCGCATCTATTCCGGCCCCGAGCTTTTTGAAGTGATCCATAATCTCCTGCTCATTAGGTGTAAGGACGGCGGTACTTTCGTTTACTCTCTCCTCCATGTACCTCTTTCCCTCAAGATATACCAGATCTTCATAGACGGTTTTCGGGAGAGGCGAGCATTTCTGATCTGGCATAATGTTTTTAACGGTATTTTTTGAGTTGTAGAACAGGGA
>JAEEGI010009732.1_pt1 | contig 20993 bp, 19 predicted proteins | sample 8958751 | NCBI WGS metagenome assembly JAEEGI01 (sample SAMN16246545, study PRJNA631951) | gut metagenome | biome: gut microbiome; feature: rumen; material: KS-attached | host: Bos | place: Iran: Karaj | collected 2018-10 | reverse complement strand
AGGTTGTGCCATACATAAGACTGTCGTTAGGACTATTACCACAAAAAACAAGGATTTCAAAAGATCAGATTTCTTCATGCTAACGAAAATTTAGGATGCAAAAATAGGAAAAAAAATGCCGCATCTGTATAGATTGATACGACATTTTTTTGATTACTAGAATGTGTTATATGGCACATTCTCAGGTTTCAATAGCTTTCTCCATTTCACTGCAGACCGCGATAGCCTTATTCACTTACCTTCAGTGCCCGCATGGCATTAAGCACGGCCAGCACCGTGACACCCACATCGGCGAAGACGGCCATCCACATCGTGGCAATGCCGAAGGCAGCCAAAACGAGTACCGCGACTTTAACGCCAATGGCAAACCAGACATTTTGTTTTGCAATGCGCAACGTGCGACGCGCAATGCGGATAGCAAGGGCAATCTTCGATGGCTTGTCGTCCATCAAGACCACATCGGCAGCTTCGATGGCGGCATCGCTACCGAGACCACCCATGGCTATACCCACATCTGCACGAGCCAGAACGGGCGCATCGTTGATGCCATCGCCTACGAAGGCTAGTTTAGAGTTGAGAGTTGAGAGTTTAGAGTTAAGCAATTCATCCACATAAGCCACTTTGTCGGCGGGCAACAACTCAGCATGGTATTCGCTCAAACCGAGTTTCTGGGCCACATCCTCCCCTACTTCCTTGCGGTCGCCGGTAAGCATCACAGTGCGGTTCACACCTAATGATTTCAAGGCTTGAATGGCAACTGAACTGTCTTCCTTTAGCTTGTCGTTGATGACAATATGACCCGTATATTCCCCATCAATAGCGACATGGATAATCGTTCCTACATGTTCGCAATCACGCCATTGTGCGCCAACAGCTTCCATCATTTTCGTGTTGCCCACACAGACCGTCCAGTTTTCCACTTTGGCCTTAATCCCTTGTCCTGCAATCTCTTCCACATCGCTCAACTTGCAGCCATCGGTAGCTTCGTCAGGGAACGCATCACGCAGAGCAGCCCCAATGGGATGCGTGGAATAATGCTCCACATGGGCGGCCAGGTGCAACAAATGACGCTCATCACATTTCTCAGGATGCACCGCAGTAACGGCAAACTGACCATGGGTCAAGGTGCCCGTCTTGTCGAAAACCACCGTGCCGACCTTGGCCAGCACATCCATATAATTAGCTCCTTTGATGAGAATTCCCTTTCGTGAAGCCCCACCGATACCGCCAAAGAAGGTCAGCGGCACGCTGATGACCAAAGCGCATGGGCACGATACCACTAGAAACATCAAGGCGCGATAGAGCCAAGTGGCAAAGGTGCCAGTAAAGTCACCCGAAAAAAGTGGCGGTAACAAGGCTAAGGCAATGGCTGCAAAAACTACGACAGGAGTATAGATACGGGCAAATCGGGTAATGAAAGTCTCGCTTTTCGACTTGCTTTCGGTGGCATTCTCCACCAAATCAATAATCTTAGATACGGTACTTTCACAAAAACTCTTGGTCGTACGCACCTTAACCACACCCGAGATATTCACGCAGCCAGAAATGACCTCATCGCCTTCGGCAATGTCACGTGGGAGGCTCTCGCCCGTCAAAGCCACCGTGTTCAAAGCGGTATTTCCTTCGATTACGATGCCATCCAACGGGACTTTTTCTCCTGGGCGGATGACAATGGTATCGCCAACTGCCACATTCTCAGGACTAATGTCTTCCAATTTACCGTTATGCTCAACATGTGCCACATCGGGACGAATGTCCATCAAATGGGCAATGCTTTCACGGCTTTTGCCCTCGGCATAGCCTTCGAAAAGCTCACCGACTTGGAAAAACAACATAACAAAGACCGCCTCGGGAAACTGGGTCTCGGCACCTGGCAAAAAACCGATACAGAGTGCCCCAATAGTGGCGATGGACATAAGGAAATGCTCGTTGAAAGCCTCGCCGTGCACCAGTCCCTCAGCGGCTTCCTTGAGCGTGTCAAAACCAATTATCAGATAAGGAACCAAATAGATGAGCAGTAGCTGCCATGTGGGCAAGTCACATTTTTTCTCTATGATGACAGCCGCAACAAGCAGTACTACTGTGACTGCAATCTTGATAATTGAGCCTTTCAGGCTACCTTCATGATGATGCTCATGGTCATGGTGGTGTTCATGTTCACCGCATTCATGTACGTGGTGATGATGTTCGTGTTCATGACAATGTTCTTGCTCGTGTGAGCAGCATTCGTGTTTTTCCCCTTCGTAAGGGGGGCAGAGGGGATTCTGATGATGATTGTGTGCCATATTTTTACAGTTTTATTACTTTCTCGTGTGTTTCGGCTGCAAAAATGCGGCAAAAGTTTTGCAACTGGGTTGCAAAGATCATCTCCCCGACTTCACCACCTTCTGAACGCTGGAAGCACCATCGGTCGTCAAAACACGAAGCAGATAAACTCCTGAAGGCAAGTCAGCCAACGAGATTTCAGTGGAATCCATATTCTCGGCGACTTGAGTCAGCACACATTGTCCCACTGTATTGAACAACTCCACCCGTTGCATGTCATGACCATTGACATACAACTTGTCACTAGTCGGATTGGGATGCACGGCAAGGCGGTCAGTCGAAAGCAAGCCACCTTCTTGATGGTCTTCTATGCCATCATCGAGGAAATGTACATGGAAAGTCAGCTCTCTTCCATTCTCTTGGATATCGGTGATTTCGAAACTTTTTTCGGGTGTGCCATCAGTCAAATAGGGGTGCGGATTGGTGTCGGGTCCAAACTTTGTGCGGCCCGTGGCATGGCTGAAATGGGCATTGTTAAGGTTGCCGTTCTGGATATCGCTACTGCTTCCTGGACGGAAAATCCAATACTGGTTGGCAATATTGACATTGTCGAAGAAGGCGTTGGCAAACATTCCATTATAATCGAGTGTGACGGTGTCGTTCCAACGTGCCACAATAAGGCCAGAGCCAGGAATGCCCTCATCAAAGAGATCTTGTTTGTTACGATATTCAAACACATACCACTGCGTGCTGTCGATGGCTGATTTGATGTAATAGCAGTTTTGCGACTGGCTCGACCCGACGCTCTTCAGGGTGTAGTCACCGTCATGCGTAATCTGTATTGGGTCATCAGCCACATGAAGAATCTTGTTCTTATAGATAGCCGCCATTTGGTTGGGGCCATAGTTGTAGCACATCATATCCCAAGAACCTGCTGGCGAGACATCAGTGTAATGGATGTAATGATACAGGTCGGGCAAATTCAGCGAATGCCCCATCTCATGCCTGAACACATGAGCGGTGAAATAAGTCGGAGCACCTTCAAACTCTAGATTGAATGTGTTGGGCCTTATTCCATTGATCTCGACGGGATAGTCGATAGAGTCATGAGGGAAATACTCCATGTGTGGCCACAGTATGGAAGCCCATGCTCCCGTGCCACCTTTAACGACAAAGCTCACGTTGTCGATATAGCCATCGCCGTCGCCATCAAGGACCACATCGTTGTCAACCAGATGCAGGGAATCCACATAATGGAAAGCACGCGCCAGCAGTTCTGCTTCCCTCCTACAGATGCCCATAAACGGCAATTCACCCTGATAACCGATAGGATTGGAAGGGCTATATGGCTCAAAATAGCCACGAGGCATGCTATCCTGATACGAAACGATTTGTCCGTTCTGAATGTTATTGGTGTACACTGTATTATAATTGATGTGACCGTATGTCATCGTGTTGTAGAAATTGGCAACACTCAGATAGCCCGGAGTCTTTCCATTAAACATGGTGTCAATGGAACTGAATGAATGCGTAATCTCATTGTCATCGGCAAACCGCATAAAGATGACCAAATTGGTAAGGTCTCTGTCCACGATTTGAGCCTTCATAATACCAGGCAAAATGCCAAGGATGAGTGCCAGTAGGATTTTTGTAAAGATGTGTTTCATAGGTAAAAAGATTTGTCTGGCAAAAATACAAAATCTTTACGTTACCTAACAAAAAAGAAACAAATCGTGAAATAGCATTTTTGGACTTCATTAAAAGGAATCAAGTCTCAACTATAGGCATGTACCCCGCCTAAAATCAAGTTCACGCCAAAATAGGTGAACAGTACACTCATGAATGCGATAATGCCATAGATGTGTAAAAACAAGGGCTTCTGGAATGATTTCCAAAGCTTCTCGTGTAGTGGTGCGGCATAGATGAGCAGGGTGATGAGTGCCCAGACTTCCTTAGGGTCCCACGACCAATAGTTGCCCCATGAGACATTGGCCCATATTGCCCCAATGAAGATGCCAAAGGCAAGCAAGGCAACGGCAGGGTAGAGCATTGCCGTGCTGAGGCTTTTCAATCGCTCCATGCGAGCCAAGTCTTTCGGCTTGACAAGGGCGATGATGCCGACCACCAAGATGCCGAGGAGCAAGGCATAGGCTGTCACAATCGTCGAAATATGGATGCTGAAGAATGGCGAACGCAGCACGGGCAGTAGGGGATGGGTGAGCATCCTGATGTAGAGCACTACAATCAAAACGACGAGCACCCCCAACCACGACCAAGTGACGGCACGGTAGGTCTTACGACGTTCGATAAGGATAGCCGCCAAGGCGAAGAAAAGCAACGCATATCCCGCGTAGGTCACGCCGATGCCCCAGGGGTCGCGGGCGACGTCGAGGATGGAGCTGCCCTGCTCGTCGTAGTCGCTCTGATAGAAGCGATAATGTTTGTGTCTTAAGATGTTGTTCATCGAGATGACAATGTCCTCTTGGGTGTCGCCGTCTTTTAGTTGAAGATAGCTCACATAGTCCTTCGGCTTGTTGCTGTTTGGATATTTCTCTATCTCGAAACGGTCCAAGGTGAGGCTGAAAGGCAGCGCCACTTTCGTAATCTCGTCTTGGTCTTGGATGTAGAAATGGCTGTTGGGGCGGTTGGGCTCAAGCTTCATCCTGCCGTGTTGTCCCGTGAGCATGGTGAGTAGTGCGCCCAAAAGGATGAACAGGATGGAAAGATGGAGGGTGCAGACGGATAAATGTTTCCACAAACGGCTTTTCATCGCCATAATGATGATGAGGCCAGCCACCACGGTCCACAGCCCTACGAACCACCATGCCGAATAGACATGGGCAAGGGCGAAATCCGAGCCGTGTAGTTTCTCGACAATGGTGCCTGCTGCGAGTACAGCGATGAGTATGATGACCAGCACTGATGTGATGTGACGAATGTATTTCATAGCTATATTATTTCAATTACGCTGCAAATGTCCGAAAAAAACCGCTTATCCAACCTCCCCATGTTTGGTGATTTTTGTGAGTTGATGCCCTCATTAATAATGATGTAGGGCTGTCGTACCACGGCAGCCGCTGTTTTTTTTACAGCGGCTGCCACGATGTGGCAGCCCTACAGACATTGATAAAACATGTAGAGACGGGGTCACCCCGCCTCTACAAATGTTGATTATATTGCATCAATGAATTTCACGACGGCGTCGCGGTCTTTCTTCGGCAGTTCGCGGAATTTCTCAACCGTGCGACGGGCGTCGCTTTGGGCGTTGCCGTGCCACATGATGGCTTCGATGACGGTTTGTGCGCGGCAGTCATGCAAGCGGTCGCTGCGACCAGTGCATCGGGCACTCAAACCACGGCCCCATAGCGGGGTGGTTCGGCACCAACCCGTGCGGATGTCGTTCTCCATGTGGAGCTTGTGCTGGATGTAGTCGCTATAAGGCCAAATCTTCTGGTTGGGGTAGCGAGGCAGACGGGCGTCGCCATCCTCAAAGAAACCTGCAGGGTCGGTGAACATGTCGTCGCCGGTCTTCCATGACGGACGGTGGCAGTAGGCACAACCCATGTTGTTGAAGAGCTCCTTGCCGCGTTGCACCTCGGGATCGTCCATGTTACGGGCAGCAGGCACGGCCAAACCGCGGTGCCATACCATGAAGTTGACATAGTCCTCGTCCTTCATCTCTGGAACTTTCAGGTTGTCGGGGATTTGGTCGTTCATCATCAGGTAGTTGTAGATGTCGGTCTCCACATTGCCTGTGAGGTTGTATTGCGGGAAGTAGTTGTAGAACTCAGCCTGCACATCAGGATCTTGTGAAGCCTTGGTAGCGTAGGCGGCGGTCATATAGTGCCCCATCTTGGTGCGGTGCGTCACGTTGGTGATGTTCCAGATGGCGTTGGCACCAGGGGCATCCTGCAAGGGACCACGCGTGAGGGCGTAGGTGTACTTCTTGGGATGGGTGGTGTTGCCATAATAACCCGTCGGGGCGAAGTCGGAGCCAGCCCACATGGCGGGATTGAGGCCATTCGGCATGAAACCGTCATTGTATTCCTTTTGGTATTGTGCTCTCAGCGAGTCGTCGGGGATGGCATCGATCAAGCCGGTGCCATAGATGCCGATGGTCGATTCGAGACGGCAGACGAAGTCGCTGTAGGGGATGGGCTGACCACCCACCTCGAGGGGTGCGTAGAAAGCCTCTTCAGGGATGTAGACCTCAGGATAGGTGAGGTTGTAAGTCTCTCCGTCGGGGAACTGGTTGCCCCATTCGTCGGTGTAGCTCAGCCAGTTGATTTGGATCTGGGTCTCGTCCAAGGGCGCCTTGAAAGGTGCGACGGCCTTGGTTTGAGGCATGCCGGTGTAAGAACTCAGGTAAGTGTCGTTCTTGTCAGTAAAAACGAGCAAGTAGCCATTGCCCCAGTCATCAGCGCGATAACGGTTCATGCGCATGCCATGTCCATAGCCGGGATGGCAAGCGATGCAGCTGCTGCGGATGTAAAGGGGACCGAGGCCGTTGAAGGGCTCGTTGTTCTGCGTATAAGTACGCTCAAAGAAATACTCGCCGTATTTGAAAGCAGTGGTCAAGCCAGCCTGCTCAACGGCGGGGGTGGGGTCTTCATAGGCGGATTGGGAGGTGTTGAAGGTGGTGCCCAGTTCGCCGCCGGCGTAGGTCTCTTCGCTGATGACCTCGGGGATGGGGTCCTTGGGGTTACAGGCGGCCAAAGCCATAAGGCTGGCAAGGGCAAAGATGCTTAAATGTTTGTGATTTATCATGATATTTGGGTTTTGTGTTATTGTTCTGTATTATTGAACGCTTGTCGTCATTGCGAGGAGGAACGACGAAGCAATCCATTCGTTTCATTCGCATAATTAGCCGTTTGTGTTTATCGGCGAATGAAACTAATTAAGCTAATTTTTAGATTGCTTCGTGCCTCGCAATGACGCAAAGCAACCTTGGGATTATTTTCTGTCAATCTTTCCAAACTCAGCCTTCACCTCCGCCATCACATCGGAGAGGTCTTGGCAGGCTTCCATGGCTTCGCCAGCGCTGGCATCGGCATAGAACTGCACGAAAGGAGCTTTCATGGCTTGGATCTTCTTCATGGCGTTTTCGATGGCATTCATGGTCTTCGTGTCAAGCTCCTTGTTGTTGTCCTTAATATAAGTATGCAGCGAGAGGGCTTCATCGCGTTGGCTTTCCATACCTCCCATGTAGGCGTTCTTGATGCTGGTGATGTTGTCGTAGAAGTCGGTTATGGACTTCTGGCTATAGGGTGACTCTACATAGGTTACATCTTCACCCGTGTGGCATTTGCCGATCTTGGAGGTACCCACCTCATCGGCGATGTCGATGCAGCCGTCGGCGATGGCTTCAAGGGCGTTGGTGAAGGTGGCAAAGGTGCTACCGGCTTGACCGGCTTGGGTCATGTTCTCGCCGTAGGTGTTGTCGCCTCCGTTGACGGTGGTGTTGAACTCGAGTTCTTCCATCAGGTCTTTGTGGGCTTGAGGGGCATTGGCGTTCCAGCTCACTTCGAGTTGGAAGCAGCGGTTGCGCAGGTCGCGCGACACGGCAACGATGTAAGTCATCATGTCATCGGTGATTTCGTTCACATTGCGGGGCTGACCCTCACGGAAGAGGATGAACTCGATGCCGTGGAAGCCGAGCAGGGCGTTGCCGAGCTGTTCGCCGGCCACCATGCCGTCTTCATCAGTGGCGAGGGCGGCAATCATGTTGGGGCTGGCCATGAGGTTGTTGAAGGCGTCTTCGTCGAGCGGCCATGAGTCGATGTGCGGGTCAATGCCGAAGTCGGAGGCGGCGCCAAAGAGGAAGGCCTCGCTCATTTCCCACCACTTGCGGGCTTCAAGGAAGGTGACGGTGGCGGCATTCACATTGGCTTGGGTCTTGTTGGCCTTCAAAGCCTCCAAGTTTTCAACTAGCTTTTCGGTTTTCTCAGCTAAATTGGCGTAGGTGGGATACACCGTGTGGTTGAGGTACTGTGTCACGATGGCCTCTTTTTGGGTTTTGTTGGCTTCCTCGGTGTTGGTTTGAGGATCTTTGCTGCAGGAGCTGAAGTTCACTGCGAGCAGAAGGGATGCAGCGACTAGGGCTGCGGATTTGAATAAATGCTTCATTTGGTTATAGTTTAAAAGTTTTATTGTTTGTCATTTGCGTCGCTTTGCGTCATTGCGAGGAGGAACGACAAAGCAATCTAGTGTGAAAGCTTTAAGTCTGGACTGCTTCGTTCCTCGCAGTGACGCGAAGCGTGTCCTTATCTCGTGAAAAACCCGCTATAAGCCACGCCCAACGAGAACATCGGCTCATCGTTGTACTGCTCCTTCAAGAAGCGTTTGGCATATTCCGCCTTGATGACAACCTGCTTGATGGGGTAGTAGTTCGCGCCGAGGGTCATCACGTGACGGTCGGTCCATTGGTAGTCGGTGAGGGCGTTGGCGGTGGGGATATAGGTGTCGTAGTAATCGTAGCGGCCAAAGAGGTAGAGCTTTTGGTCGCCGGTGTTGTGCATGGGATGCATGATGTCGTAGGCAATCTCACCGCCATAGGCAATGGCTTTCTCTCCGACCAAGGAGCGCGGATAGGGTGAGAAACTCTGATGGTTTTGGTTCTTGTTCCATGATGAGATGAGGTTGGCATCGCTGAGGTAGCCGTAGTCGAAGTTGCCGCGTACCACGAGGCCGTGGCCTTTGTAGTCGAACTCGGCTGTTCCGATGACAACGGTGCCTTTCACATCTTTATATTGGCTGGTCTCGCTGAACTCGTTGGTGACGATGTCATTATTAAAGGTGTTGCCGATGTAGCCGCTCACACCGAGATGCAGGTTTTTGATGCTGTAGTTGTCGATACGCAGGGCACCTGCCAGGTTGTTGGCCACGCGGAACTCATAGCCTGAGGCGGAGCCGTTCTTCACCCAGTTGGCGTTGTTGAACATGTTGGAGTTCAAGGCGGGGATGACCATGGCCTCGTAGCGCCAGTCGCCGAGCTTGCCCCATAGGCTGATGCCCGTCTCGTGCCAGGTGCAGGGCAGGATGTTGAACTCGCCTTCGGGGCGGTAGCAGGTGAAGAACTCGGTGGGCAGGTGGGCGTTGTTGGTCTGCCCGACAGGCACCACGATGTGGCCCATGCGGATGTTGAAGCCTTTGCCAAACGATTTTTGAAGCCAGAACTGCTCGAGTGCCACCTCTCCCCCACGTTCAATCTCGTGTTCAAACTCACCCGTTTCTTCGGCCTCAATCTCCATGGCGACTTCGCTGCCGCCGTGTTCAAACTCGATTTCCGAGCCCATGCTCCAGCCTTTTCCGAAGTCATAGCCCAGGTTGATGACCACATGGGGCAGGTCGATGCGACCGTGGCCTTTGGCGTCCCGGTAACGCTCGGCATGCGAGTAGCGGAACATGTTGTCGCTAAAGAAGTTGCGGGTATAAACGGCCTCACCGTAGCCGCCAATGGTGAGCCGCGGTGTTGGTTTGATGGAGTCTTGCGCTTGCACGGTACCGACACTCAGTACCAGACCCAACAAGGCGCATGTTGCTATTGATTTTAGTTTCATAGTGTACATAATGCTTCAATTACAGGTGCAAAAGTCTGGCTTTTGTCCTCGCAGACCAATCCCCATCATTGGGGATTTTCTGCTTCACGCTTCATTAGTAATGAGGATTTTTAAACACTGTGCGGGATGGATTGTCTTCTATCCCGCACAGTAGCACAAACTCAAAATGCTCTTGTCGGGTCGCCAAAAAAACGTAATTTTGCGGCAAACAAAGCCTATGTCAAAAGTATCCAAAGCCATCCTGCTTTTCCTTTTGTTGAGCATCTCGCTTTCAGCATTTGCCCAAACCCATCGTCCCATCGGTTTCATGGAACGTTACACACTGAAACAAGTCGTGGTGTTAAGCCGCCACAACATCCGTTCACCTCTTTCGGGGAGACGGTCGACACTGCAGCGTATAACGCCCCATGAATGGTATCAGTGGTCGTCGGTGCCCAGCGAACTATCGCTACGCGGCGGCGCATTAGAGACGATAATGGGACAGTATTTTCGCAAATGGCTCGTGAGCGAGGGACTGATGCGGGAAAACGAAATCCTCGCCGAGGGTACCATGCGCTTCTACGCCAACTCTTTGCAGCGCACCATTGCCACAGCGCAGTATTTCTCCTCAGGGATGCTGCCTGTGGCTAATGTCTGCATCGAGCACCATTGCGAACTTGGCAGGATGGACTCCGTGTTCGCCCCACAGATTACCGACGACAGCGAGAGTTTCAAAGCCCTTGCCCAACAACAGATTACCGCTATGGGCGGCAAAAAAGGACTGGTTGGCATTGGGGAGAAGATGGCGGAGAATTACAAAGTGTTGGAGCGGGTGCTCGACATGGACCAAAGCAAGGCATGCCTTGAAGGCGACAGCTGCCATTTCCGCACCGACGACGCGCATGTGTATCTCGTCAAGTACCGCGAGCCGGGCATGGGCGGTTCGTTGCGCCTCGCTTGTCAAGCCGCAGACGCACTCGTTCTGCAATACTACGAAGAACCCGATGCGGTAAAGGCTGCCTTCGGTCATTCGTTAAGTTGGGAAGATTGGGAAAGCATTTCGGCCATCAAGGACTGGTATGGCGACGTGCTGTTCACCGCACCTGTGGTGGCACGTCAAGTTGCCCGACCGCTCTTGCTGACGATGCTCGAAGAACTCCAAAAAGACGGGAGAAAATTCACCTTCCTTTGCGGCCACGACTCAAACATCGGCAGCGTGCTGGCCTCGATAGAGGCAGAAGATTACAGTCTTCCTCAGGCCATCGAAAAAAAGACTCCCATCGGTTGTAAGTTGGTCATCGAGAAATGGGAAAACGTTGAAGGGCAACCATTTGTCGCACTCAACCTTGTATACCAAAGCACTGAGCAACTGCGCAATATGACCTTACTGGACTTGGAAAATCCACCTATGGTCTACCCTATCCATCTCAAAGGCATGGACGCCAATGATGACGGGCTATATCCTTTCGATACGTTAATCCAACGACTGCTGTCTGTCACTTCCCTGCCAAGATGATGTTGGACTACAAAAAAGATGCGGGAACTGAAGTGCTTGCCCCGCATCTTGAAACTAACTCAAAATTCATCCTAAAAATGTATGACAAAAATCTGCTGCAAAGGAACGGCGATTCCCGAAACTGTGAAATCCCCATTGTTGGGTATTTAAATATGAATGCTTCACCATAAATAAGGAATAGTTGACAAAAATTGGTTTACTTTTGCCGTCAAATGTAACTCATGTTCAAAGCATCAAATAGGCAAGTCGAACTTTAAGAAAGAGCAAAAATATGAAACTATCAGCAATATTTGAAGAAAAACCTAAAAGATGGGGGTTCAGGGGAGATCCGTATTTCTGGGATCATTTAAAAGAACTCGCTGAGAATATGGATATTATTTCTCCTGACGAACTGGAAAAGTGGATAAAAGAGGAATACTTGTCACTTTCAGGCAAGGTCATGACCGACAAATATGGCGATTTTGCCGTAATAGAGCAGTTTGCTCATGGAGGAATGAGTTCCGGCGGTGTTGATAACGAATGGTGGATGGAAGAAGGAATTCCGCTGCTGAAAAGCAGGTTGACTATGCTCTGACAGATTCAGATACATCTCACCAACACGAACTTCAGCAACATCAACATCCATCATTTTGAGGATGTTTTGGCCAATGGCTCCTTGAGATCCTTCCTACATTTGTTTCTTGTTTCCATCATATGGCATTTTTTCGTTGGATAGATAATTGTTTTTATTACTTTTGCAGAAAGAAATCAAAGCAACTTATTATCAATATGAAAAAATCTATACGTGTTTGGATTACCGTAATGTTGACGGTTATTTTCGGCGTAGCTAACGCCTCAACAACCAATTGGTTTGGCTATGCTCGCACTTGTTTCAATGGGGAAAACTGGCAGAATAAAATCATCACCTTTACTTCGCAGAATCCTAATGAAGTACAGGCAGTTTCCGAAACCCTCCCCGAACTCTGGGCCGCCACCTATATAGATGGGTATGTGTGGTTTGTCACGCAGACAAGAAGTCTGTGCAAAGCACCTTTTGACCAAGAGACGCAAACCATCGGTGCATATGAGACGGTCGTGCCGGAATTGGAGCTCTATAACTTGTACATCGACATGGCGTACAATCCTGTGGATGGAAAGATATATTACTTGTGTCAAGACAGTCAATACACCAGTTACTTGAAGCGCTCTAATCTCGACTCGCCTTCAGAGGTGGAAACCGTCGGGAGTTTTAGCGTAAGGCTATGGACACTTGCCATCAACAGCCAAGGACAGGCTTACGGTGTGGCTTACGAGGGTGGTAACTTATATGAAATAGACCTCAACAATGCCAACACCACTTTAGTCGGACCTACAGGCAAAGAGGTTTGGTACACGCAAAGTATGGCCTTCGACCTCGACACTGACGAGCTCTTTTGGGCGCAGTTTTCCACTTCGAGCGACCATGTACTATACCAAGTGAATACAGAGACAGGCGCGGCGACTTCACTCGGTGAGATTGGCCTCGGAGCTCAACTTACTGGCTTGTTCATGGTGCCGCAAGCAACCGAGTCTGAGGTTATCCATGCAATTTATGTGGAAGGCTTCACTGCTCCTGCCTGGGGCGAGCATCCCGACTTCGACTTGGAGGTGGCTGCAGATGCCCATTATTCCATAAACGAGGTTAGATGGTATTGGATTAACCCTTATATATACGACTTTATGGAAGAGGATGACATCTTTGACCATGATGATGCAACATATTATTTAAGTATCACTTTCGAGCCTGAAGAAGGCTATGTATTTGCCGAAGACATTACGGTGTTTTATAATGGAGATCCATCAATATTTGACGCTGCCGAAAGCTATTTTATTGAAGATGGAGCTTTCATGGCTTTTACCATCGGTTTTCATGTCTCCGATCCTTTAGGTATTGTGGAACAAACGGCTGGAAACATTGCCGTTTGGCCGAATCCTGCCAGCGACTTCCTCCACTTGGACATCATGGACGGTGTGACCGTAAGTGTATTCGACATGACGGGGCGCATGGTAATGCAGGAACGTTACGAGGGCCAACTTGACGTAAGCGGCTTGGTTCCTGGGCTCTATTCCATCAAAGCTGGAGACTGTAAGGTGAGATTCGTGAAGGAATAAATATTTAGCAGTACGTTTTTTTCCCGATAAGCTAAAGCAAAACCGCCGCAAAGGCATAAAACCCTTGTGGCGGCTTTCTTTCATTGGGCATCTGAATCATTTTGCCGGTTCCCACTTGCAGCGCACGGGCGAAACGATAGCACCTTCTTTTTTCAGGGCATCGAAGGCCTTGTCGACCACTTTGCGGTCGAGGCCAGTGACCTCAGCGACTTTGCCTGCATTGACAGGCTCGCCGATTTCACGCATAGCTTTCAGTACTTGTTCTTTTGCTTCCATTTTTGTACGGATTTTATTGATACTTGGTGAATTGATATTTTTCTCTTAGTTCGGCTTGCTTCTCAGGCGACACCGAAGTGATATAGGATTTCCATCCCGGACAGAAGTTGATGTGCCAGCGCCAGAAACGGCCTATCAACGATTGGGGCTTCGCGTCATAATGGGCGCGAATCTTGCAGTTTTCGCAGGGGTGTGCCATAGCTCTAACAGCATTACTTTAGCATATTCTCGATTTCGACCTCCATGTCCTCGGGTTTCGCCACAGGCGGAAAACGCTTGATGACGCTGCCGTCCTTCGAGATGAGGAACTTGGTGAAGTTCCAGCGTACGCCACCTTCTTCGCGACCCTCAGATTTGCTCAAGCCGTCAACCAATTTCATCGTGGCTTTGTCCTTCAGTCCGTGGACTTCTTCGGTCGGTACTTGCTGCGTCAGATACTTGAAAATCGGGTGGGCGTTCTCACCGAAGACATCGATTTTCTTCATCAGCGGGAAGGTCACGCCATGGTTGAGGCGGCAGAACTCGGCGATTTCCTCGTCGGAGCCGGGCTCTTGGTGCTTGAACTGGTCGCAAGGGAAGCCGAGGATCACCAGACCTTGGTCTTGGTATTTCTTGTAGAGGGCTTCCAAACCGTCGTATTGAGGGGTGAAACCGCATTTCGAGGCGGTGTTGACAATCATGAGGACTTTGCCTTTGTATTGTGACATGTCCACTTCTTCGCCCTTGTTGTTCTGGGCCTTAAAGTCATAAATCGTAGCCATTTCTTTAGTGTTTTGTGCATAGACGGTCGTCATGAGAAACAGAGCGACCACTATGCTATTGATGGTTTTGTTCATTGTTTTTTGCCTCGGGGCCTTCGACAGGCTCAGGCACCCTTAACTATTGTAAAAGCAAAGGTCCCTGAGCTTGTCGAAGGGCCACCTATAAGTTACATTTGCTTCATCAGCCAATTCTGGTAACCAATCTTCTCAATGAGATCGAGTTGGGTCTCGCTCCAATACATGTCTTCCTCTTCGTCCTTGAGGTATTCCTTCATGATGTCGAAGGTGGTAACATCCTCGCAAAGGTCGTTCATGCACTTGCGGAGGAAGTCGATGCCTTCCACTGAAACCTGATGGTCATGTTTGATGTAGCCGCATGGATCGGTGAAAAGTGCACTTTCTTGGCGAGCCTCGTGTTTCAGCTCACCGCCGAGGTCTAGGAGGCGACCGATGAACTTGTCGACCCAGCCCATTTCCTCGTCGTGATGACCCATGTACTTGGCACCGAGTTTCTCAAAGCCTTGGTCGGCGAAGATCTTGCCTTGCAGTTTGTGGCCGAAAGCCTGATTGGAGAGGTTGGTTACGAAAAACTGTAACGCGTTAATTGATTTCTGTTTGTCCATGATTTTTGTTGTTTAATTGTTGATTGTTTATTTGTTTAATTGTTGATTGTTTATTTGTTTAATTGTTGATTGTTCTGTTTCAGTCCTGCGATGAGTTTGTCGAGTGAGGGAATCATTCTGACAAATTCTTCCTCTTCGCCTGTTATTTGGATGATTTCGTTGCTAAGGCATTCGGGAATGTGCTTAGCCTGTTCTCGCATTTCGATGCCTTTTTTCGTCAACGTGACGATACGTTGGCGGGTGTCTTCTTTGCCTTTGGTTCGCTTGACTAACCCCGCTTTCTCCATACGCTGCAAGAGTGGCGTGACAGTGTTGGTTTCCAACACCAGCTTATGCGCGATGTCGTTCACCGGTTGCTTGTCCTGTTCCCACAACACTAATAATACAAGGTATTGAGGATAGGTGATGCCAAGTGGGTCAAGATAAGGATGATAAGCCCCCATCGTGAGTCGCGCTGCCGTGTAAAGCCGGAAGCAAAGTTGATTGTCCAATTTGAGTTGTTCGTATTCCATCTCACATATTTATATCGTTCACGATGCAAAAGTACACATTATTTTTATATCGTAAGCGATATTTTTGATTTTTTTTCAAAAAAAGAAAAAATTGTATCTTTGCAACCTGTAAATGAATCCATTATGACGCTACAAGAAGCTATCGTTGCCCGCCACTCGGTGAGGCAATACTTGGAAAAACCTATCGAATCTGATAAGGTCGCGCAGCTGCAGGCCTTGATTGACGAATGCAATAAGGAGGGTCAATTGCACCTCCAATTAGTTACTAACGAGCCGAAAGCCTTTGCCAGTGGCATGGCGAAATACGGCGGGTTCAAAGGGGTCGGCAACTACATTGCTGTTGTTGGATCCAAAGGCGAGGATGTGAAACTCGGTTACTATGGCGAGAAAGTGGTGCTGTTAGCCCAGACCCTCGGCTTGAACACCTGCTGGGTGGGCATGTCGTATAAGAAACAGCCCGACCAATCCCAAGTGCTTGACGGTGAATCTTTGGTGGCAGTAATTGCTTTGGGTTATGGTACCAACCAAGGCAATGCCCATCCGCAAAAGAAAGGCATTGAGCATTTCTGCCGCGTCGAAGGTGAAATGCCTGAATGGTTCCGTCGAGGCATGGAAGCCGCTTTGCTGGCACCCACTGCCGTCAACCAGCAGAAGTTTGAGTTCATCCTTCACGAAAGCAATCGCGTGGAAGCCAAGGCGAAGTTCTCGTTCATCGGCTATGCTGCTCTTGACTTGGGCATCGCCAAGTGTCATTTCGAGATTGGGGCTAGAGCGGAGAATTTCAGATGGGCGTAATAACCATTACAAATTCTTTCAAAACGCAAACTCATACCCCGTTCCAATCCAAACTCTGAAACCAGTTTCCTTGGTGTACGACTTCAGCTTGGTGCCTTCTGCGTTGGCATCCACTTGTTTTTCCATCAGATAATCGCACATGAAGTAGAAATTCAAGGTGCTGCGCTTGTCTAATCTAATGTCTGCGCCTAAGGAGCCCCTCAAACGGTTGACATAACCACTGTTGAAACCTTTTAGGAACCAACCAGGCTCGCTTTCTTCGGAATAGTCATCCAACGAGACATAAATATTGCCGTCATAGGCCGCTTCAATAACGGGGGCATTCAAATAGTTGCGTACCTCGAAATCGGCATAGGGTTGCACCCTGCCAATGCCCTTGTATTGAACCTTCAAACGGCTTTTCAGCATCAAGGCGTTCTGCGGATTTTGGTATACATTGAAGTCGCCCGTGCGGCGTGTCACTTGAAAGCGTTCCTTCAGTGAGAAGTTCCAGTTGCCGTAATGTATAGTGCCTGTTACATCAGCCATCAGTCTGTGGCGCAGGTTTTTGAACGACTCAGAATTGCCACCATAGCCGTTGATGAGTGCATAACCCAAACCTAGTTTGATGTTTGGATGCACCTTGTAACTCAGCGCCAGCGTGGTTTGCAGACGGTCGAAGCTGCCGAAGTTGTTGTCGAAACGCACTTCTTCCTCAAGGGAGACATGCAGGCCTCGGATGATTCTTTTGTCCGCCGAAACGGAAACGCGTCCACCAAACTCAGGGTTGAGAGCGACATCGGTTTGGGCTGCTGCTAAAACAGGGAAAAACAATCCCAAAAATATGATTATCTTAATCCTCATAATTCTCAATTGTTAATTGTCAATTGTCAATTAAAACGGGCCGTGTCCTCCTCCACCCGGTCCTCCTCCCCCACCATTACCACCAGAATATGACGAAAGACTGACCGAATTTCCGCCACTGACAGTAGCATCGGTGTAAAACATACCTTCAAAGCACTCCGTTCCGCTACCGACATTCACGCCAGATTGTAAGATAGGCGTAGAACTACCTGAGACGACAAGGGGCGTCCCTCCGCTACCAGGTGTCTTGAAGGCGTAAGTCGTTGAACCAACAGTCAATCCATACCAAGTGTTTTGCGACCATGATGAGGCCGAATAGCAACTCTGTGTAAGCGATGAACCGCTCTCCAAGCCGCCAATGGCCACCAAAGTGCCACCAGTAAGGTAGAGTTGGTAGCCGCCTTCCGAGTTGGCATCGATGGCGACTTCGGGAGAACTGGCGCTGATGGCATAGACTACACCACCTTTGATATAGCAATTGCCGTTGGCATCGAGGCCGTCGTTACCTTGGCTATAGGCACAGACCAACCCGCCAGAAATGGTGAGGTTAGCGCCTGAGTTGATGGCGTCATCCGATTGGGAATGGCTGTACACTTCGCCTTCCGAAACCGAAAGCGTGCCCTTAGCTTCGATGCCTTCGTGAGACGTGCAGTTTACCACAACTTTGCTTCCTTTGAAGATTAGGTTTCCGTCGAATTTGAGGCCTTTGGCCGAAACGCCGTTGGAGCTGCTGTTGCCCCAACCGCCATGGCCTCCACCGCCACCACTGGAACCGAAATTGCTTCCAGTCACTGTCACATTGACCGTGCCACCATAGAAGTAGCCGTTGCCGTCGCTGCTGATGCCTTTGCCGCCCGTTCCCCTGCTGGTGAGGGTTAGCGTGCCATCGGTCATCTTGACGTAGTCTTTGCCCCTCACACAAGCCGGCTTCAAGGTGTCACTCCCGCTGACATTGACGGAACTTGATACATTGACGGCAATAGCGCCACTAATAAAATGCACATAGTCATCGGAAACGATGCCCGACCTGCCCGTAGCCGTGACGGTGAGACTTCCTTCACCACTGAAGATGAATTGGCCTTCGCCAAACATCACGCCTTTTTCGTCCTCGGTATCAGGTATGTCAGTGTAATTTGTGCCGTCGGCAAGCGTGTTTTCACCTTTCAATACGATGAAAGTGCGTTTGCCCTTGCTCGGCTCGGTAATCGGGCCTTGCACGTTGATGGCTGCGCCGTTGGGATTGGTGATGCTCGCGTCATTCAGCGTAATACCTTGTTTCTTCGTGCTGTAAAGTTTGAAGAAACCGTCATTGGTTGTCCCCGATAGCTCATACATCACATATTCTTCTCCAGCATAGACAATGGTCACATCGTTACCGCTGACGGTCACGGCGAAGTCGTCGTTGGTGCCGGTAACAATCGCGTTTCCACTGGTGGAAAATGCAACGCCAACCATTTGGGTGAACGCGGTATTGGCAATGAGATCCTCGCTGTCGTCGGTTTCAATCGGGTCGATGAGGACGATGTTGTCCTTCTGGCAACCCGCAACCAATAGCCCCAACATAACAAATAACAAATAATTCAAAAACCGTTTCTTCTTCATATTTCATATTTCTAAAAATAACCTCAAATCAAAGCGTTTTATTATTCCAAGAAAGACAAAAAAGACATAGCCCGAAAGCCATGCCTTTACAAAAAAATGCAAATGAATTACAACAATCTGCTCATTCAATTATTAGTTGTTTTTTCCGTTTGGATTTATACAAGGTTACTATTAACATAATTCGATTGCAAAAGTATAAGCCTTTACCAACGCAAATGATAACATATTGGGCATAAAATTTGGCAAAAAGTCGGTTTTTGTAAATTGTTTGTTTAAAATTCAGTATTTTTGCCACATGAAAGAAAGACAAATCGCACCGCATCCGATGGTATCGAACCTCCAAAGAATCAAGGAGGAAGGTATTGTTGTCTTTGATAATGTCAGAGGTTTGCCCACTGGCGACAAACCGTTTGTATCGCCCGATTACGTCATTTGCATCGGCCACAGGGGGCACATACAACTCGTGTACGATGACCAATCCGACTATTCAGAGAAGCACACTGTGGGTGTGATTTTCCCCAACCATCGTCTTTGTATGGTGAATAAAACCGACGACTACCTTGCCACCCTGATTGTTGTTGATGCCTCGATACTGGATGATCCCATTCTACAGATCATCAATCAGATGCGTTACCGCTATGAGTCGCATCCGTGTGTGAAACTCGACAAGCATGAATACAGAATGATAACGGATGTGGTGGAGGGAATGCGCGAAATCAAACGTCTCGAATTTCCAGAGAGTCGGATGTTGATGACCCGTTTGCTGGAATTCTTACTGCGCTTGCTCAGCCAATACCGCAAAAGCAAACTGCATGAGACCAATGCCAATAAACGTGTCAGTATGCAGTTTCATTCAGATTTGGCTCAGCATTTTCGCAAGCATCATGATGTGGGATTTTATGCAGAACGAGCGTGTCTTACACCAAAGTACTTCAGTGCAGTTGTCAAGCAGGAAACAGGTTACAATGCTGCCTATTGGATTCGTGTCAAAATCATCGCCGAGGCTAAAATGTTGCTGCATATACGGCATGACCTCTCCGTGCAGGCTATTGCCGACATGCTGGGTTTTGGCGAGCAGTCTACTTTCAGCCGCTATTTTAAGCATGAAACAGGTATGTCGCCTACTGAATTCCGGGCATTGGATTGAAGACTAATCCTCAAACCAAGCTTGCTTTTTTTCTCTAACCCTTTTGACACTCATGTGCTCAATATGCAGTTTAAGAACGAAACTAGAGACTGGCATACACAACTGCGCCCAACTGCCAGTGAAGTTCTGAATAAACAACCACCGCAAAGACAGAAAAAACCTGCAGCGGTCACAGCTATTGAACAAGGTTTATTTCAGCATTGTCTCAATATGTAGTTTTAATTCTCCGTTTTAGACAAAGGTATGTGAATGGTGGTTATGCTATCAGGATTGATATCGGGAGTGTAGATGATGTCACCAGGTTTTTCCCTATCGACCTCAACTTCTTTCTCCCGCATTTCGATGAATTCAAGCAACTCCTGCTCGGAGATGCCAATGGTGACCATATTCACATAATTATGGTAACGTATCTTCTTGATTTTGTTTTGAAGCCAACACCTCCTGTTGTGGAAATTGCGTAAAATCTGACGAAATACTGGATTGTTTAAGTATTTGGAGCCCCATGAACTACCTGGATATTGCTCCGGGTGATAGAGGACCGCATCACGAACTTCATCCATCTCTTCAGAAAAGGCGGTCCATTCTTCCTCGATGGTATGCATATTTGAAAAGCATTTCCCGACATTGTCAATAAACTGGAAATTGCCCATATTTTTCCATGTCTCAATATCGTCAGAGAAAATGCCCTCAGCTGTCTTGTCATAAACGAAAATCGGAATATACATCACCTCGTCCATCAGGGAAAGCAATGAATTTTGATCAAGCGAATCAACCTTGTCCAGAGGAAGATTCAACAGCCATGCCGATACAGTGTCGGCATGTCCCATATAATCATAGGCTGATTCAAGTATCTGTGCATAGCTTTCGATGTTGCTCATTACCATCATGGCAGAGAGGCGACGGTCTTTGGCCCGACGATTCCTTTCGAGGATTTGTGCCGCGACAATGGTGACAATCAACGAGATGGTGGTACCCAAGATGATAG